>ERZ1463037.22-NODE-22-length-28385-cov-12.216696_pt1 | contig 28385 bp, 24 predicted proteins | sample MGYA00564484_ERZ1463037 | MGnify/ENA primary metagenome ERZ1463037 (study PRJEB39244, sample SAMEA3635151) | Helicobacter pylori | study: EMG produced TPA metagenomics assembly of PRJEB11511 data set (Assembly of a 5300-year-old Helicobacter pylori... | reverse complement strand
TAAATATAATGCTCCAATTTCTTTCTTTAAACTTTTAACCTTTAACTTTATATTAATCAAAACTTTTTTGGATAATTCAATATAATTGTTAATTATAATTCCCCCTACATTATAAAATATCGTACTATAATATTACATAAATGTATTTTAAATATTATATCATGAAATGTAAAATACATTTTAAACATATCCAAAAATAAATGAAAGTATCACAAATGTAATTGTGTTACTTTCACATTGGGTCTATTGCCTATTCCTTGAAAATTTTATTTTGAATGTAACATAATGAGTTGACTTTTTACTTTGAATGTATCATAACGGTCGAATTTCACTTTTAGTTGTTGTATCCTCTTCAGGGGGGCGTTATTTTGTTTCATCTTTATTTCTAGCACTAACCTCTGCATTTTTTCTAGTAAGTCTGAAATTGTTACACATTAATTAAATTAGTAATCAATTTAATCGATATTTTCTCAAAATGTTTTTTTTACACTTTTATCTTTTATTTTCTCCACAATACTCTTCAATTCAATTACAGGTACTTTTTTCTGACTCCCATGTTTTATAATCCATTCTCCCTTTTCTTTTATTAGACATAAGCTATTGCCAACAAAGTGCTTTTTTTCATTGATTTCTAAGTCTACAGACCAACATATCACATAATCAAATATTTCATAGACATAATCATTCTTAAAAAGATTGCTCAATTTATATTCTACTTCAACTAATCTCATCTTGTTATTATAATCAAAACATATCATATCATTAGTATTTTGAAATGAGTAACACCCTATCTTATTAATATAATTTATATATTTCTTGGTATTCTCGTTAGTTAAAATTGTTGCAAATAACAACACCACTTGGGCTTCATTACATGGTATTTTAGTGATTGGAATTTCAGCAATAGATAGCTCTGAAATACTCTTAAACATTATTTTTCTTTTTATAATTTCATTCCATTTTTGTATTATACTAAAATTAACTTCCTCAGACTTTCTTAATTTAAAATATCCATCATTTGCAAGCGGTATTATATCTTCATTTATAATTTTTTTTACTTCGGTAAAAACCCATTTAACTTTTGGGTCATCTTGATTTGTAAAGCCATTTTTGTTAATAGTTAATACGAAGGCTTGGGAATTAACAAGTAAATGATAATGCTGAACATTAGAATCGCTCATTAAGTTTATTTTTTTTGCAAAAGGTATAAAATTTTTTGCTAAATATATACCAAATCTTGATTTCATAGACTCACCTTGTCTTAATTTAACTATCTTTTTCCTACAATTCTCCCCTGATATCGTACCATAAATCTGAAAAGATACATATTCACCATTAATATAGATTGATTTATGATATGGCCCGAAGTGCCTACAATAATTTTCAGATTCTTTATATATACGTTCTGCAGTTTCTCTTTTAGGATTCTCATTAGGTGGATAAAATGGATGAACCCCTGAAACTTCTTTATTCATATGTAGTATTTCATCCTTGATAAAAATTCTTGGTACTATCTGCATATTGTTTATGTGTTTATGTAATTCAGTATAATTTTCAAAATATGTTTTAAAACTCCCTGCTGCTGTAAACCAAAGAACATAATCCTTTATAGTATCAAAATTAAAGTATTTTTCTGGATTATCAATTTTATAACCTTTTATTAATATTGCAGTACCAGTTTTCCCTGGTTGTGTTTTAAAATCTTCTACTGTATATTTGGGTAATGAATTATTATTTAAAAGTCGCCACGGCTGATCCATAATAACTTTATATGAAATATTTTCTTTTGTTTGGGTTAGTAAAGTTATTCGTTCACTTTTAAAATATGTTTTAGTCCCTAACCCTTTCTCTCCTATTCCTGTTGCACTTTTAATTGAATCTTCTAAATTAAAAAATCTATGAATATCATTTATTTCCATTCCTCTTCCATCATCCTTTATTTCCACAACTAAATAATCATAGATGTCTCTATATATAGTTATTGATATCGTCTTTGCCTCCGCATCATAACAATTACTTATAGCTTCTCTTAATATTTCTAATGGACTATTTATGTTCTGTGTAATGTCTTTCAAAAGGGATCTATTTCCCACCTTCAGATTATATATTTTCATTTGTTACACCAACCCTCAATTTTTTAAATAAAATATATTTTGTGTGAATATCACACATTATATCATGATCTTTCCTATAAAATCTACATAGGTTATAAAAAAATTGAGGTTGATTAATTTGGGTGAGAAAAATATTATTGGTAATAAAATACATTTAATACGAAAACAGAAAGATTTTACGCAAGCACAGTTATCTGCTAAATTAAATCTTCAGGGAATTGAAATTGATAGACCTATGATATCAAGGATTGAAAAACAAACAAGAAATATATTAGATTATGAAATTAAAGGAATTGCTGTTGCCTTAGGTGTAACAATTGAGGATTTGTTTAAAGAAAATTTATGATTTTTACTAAGGTTACATATTTATCAAATCTATAGTTTGGATAGAATAACATTTAAATATTCAGCTAGAGTTATCTTTTTTATCTGCGTTGTTTCTCATAGAAATAAAAATGTTTCTTGTTCAATAATCCACATAATAATTAGCCCCTGAAATAACATTTTTTCAGCAAATAACTTGACGAGTTTGTTAAATAAACTCGTGATAATGCTGTGGTTTCAATATATATAATGATTTAGTATGGACATTTATACTTTTGTAAATACAAATTGCACTATAGCTATAACATTGAAATAATTATTAAAAAGTCCTAAATTTATGTACCAATATTATAATTAAACGGGAAAACCTTTGAATTATAAATAAGCACAAAAAAGACTAATAGGTAGTGCCACAACCAAAGTCACTACCTACAAAACTAATTTTCCTAAATTAAACACTCTACTTCACATAAAGTATGCCCTCTCTCATTATATCACTTTATGTCAACAGCTACTAAAACTATCTAATTTGACGCTCGCCTTTAAAGGCGATTTTTATAAAAAAAGATCTCTTGTATTTATATTATACAGTCTCTCATTTTAAAATAAAAACAAAAGATAATACCAACAAATGTTTGAACTAATTTATTAGAATCAATGGAAAAAATGTTAAAAGAAACTTTAACGTAATAATTGAACACACTATTACCAGTTACAAGTAAAAAAATTAGAATACTAAGCATTTAATTAACAAGCATTTATTAAGATTACTACAAATTTTCTAATACGAAGTCACCTTCGCGTTTAAATAGGTAGTTACAATAGTCCTGCCCCTCACCTAGTGCTTAGTAATCCTTAGTAATTTATATAGTTGTTTCAAGTTCATTATTTTCCCAAAAGATATAGGTAAAATTAACATCATAATTTAATGTCTTACTATCGATTATTTTCAAGTCACAGTTTTTAGAATTTATAAAAGCAATTATATAATTATACTATTGCCATAAATATGTAAAGTTATATTTTTGATACTAAAGTTATACTCAAAGTTTTCATTATACAATATTTGGAATATAAAAGGACAGTATTAAATGATTATAAGTACATTATCTTACATTCTAGTCAAGCCAGTATAACTTTAGTATCATAAAGTATACTGACTTCATAAAATTGCATATGTAAATTAATGTATGTGAAACTTTAGGTCTAAAAATGAAACTTTTAATTTGCTTGTTTAAGGATAGCCAAATAGGAATAGGACTATGAAAATAATTATGATATTCTTATATTTTTTATGATATTTGACTATATAAAAGTATAAGAAGTTTGTCCCAAATAATTGCTTATAATGTAACTTCTTAATTAAAATATTTAATCTGACACTTCTATTTAATAAATTTCGTTGGATTATATGCAATTACGAATGAATCTTATGATAAAGATGCTGGAACAGATTTTTTTAAATAACTTGGGGAGTATGTAAGGTTTCACACTCTTATGGATAAGTTAAATAAAAATCCTATTAGGACAAATGTGGATGAAAGCATAAAAATTTACAATCATTTTTGTACAAAAGCAGAAGTAATTAAAGCTAATTTTGTAAATGAATTAATACATCTACATGTGTTAGAGGCTATAACTGATTACGAGTTTAACGAGGCCTTAAGATCATCAGATTTCAAAGTACAATTACGATAGTGAAAAAGAGATTTTTACTATTTCCAATAAATATATATTTGATGTAGATAATGTTGAGATAAAATACATCATTTGTGCTCTGCAATATTCAGTATTTTTTTATGATGATAGCTATAATTATTTATTCTATATGGTTAAAGGGAAAGAGACAGATATACTGGGTCTAATCACCATAAAAATAGTCAAAAAAAGTGAATTTATTTTGTAAGACAGCCCCCGTATTTGCCCCTAAAACTGGGAAAATGGATATCCGTGTGGAACTTAAAAGTAATGTAGGTACTGTATATCTTTTAACGCTTATTTATCCTATTGAAGTAATAGCCTGCAACAGAACTTTGTCCAATATACGTTTTCATAAAATGATTTATATAGTGGCGCTTGAAATAAAAGGGGGGGGGTTTTTACGATTAGCTTTTCACCACTAAACTTTCCACCACCACTTAACACCAAAGAGAAAATACATCAACACAAAATAAAAGAGAGATAGCAAAACGAAAAAAGAAATAGTTAAAGTACAAATTAAATGAGAATAAAAACTTAAAAGAATAAAGTATTGGAAGTTGCAATTAATGTTTATATAGATTAAATACGTAGTAGAAAATGTAGACACACTATCGACCTTAGCACAAAGAAAATTGGCAAGGATATTGGACATAAAGCATTTACTATCAAAAATGAAAATTCAAATATCTACAAATTATAAAAATGACAATAGATTAAATAGAGGAATACAATTTGTAAAACTTATTATATAGTATGCCTAGAAATTCAAGCATACGTCTTAAAACCCGTCATAGAATAACAACACTTATAAAAATTAAGTATTCAATTCAAGATAATGGCTGCTTGTCAATGCTACTTTAATTGCAAAATATTGGTAGCCTAATTACAAGTGAAATTTGTTTCAAGCAAAAAGTCCACTAAAAACATTGAATTACCATGTTTCCAGTGGACTTTTTATACTAAACCTTATAAAATAGGAACTAAAATAAGTCACTTTAATTAAAATAACTTATTCTAATTATAAGAATAATTAGAAGTTGTAATTATTAAATTTACTTGTAATAAGCTTCAACGTACTGCTTTAACCGCGATTTTCAGCTAATGCTATTTTTTAATTCGTGACTTGCTGATGCCTTAAATTCTATTATTCAATTTTCGCATTTATCATTTTTATATAGTTTAATCAATTCATCTAACGAGATGTCTATACCAACCATCTTTAATAAATCTTTTCGTTCATTATATAGTTTTTCTAGCATTACTTCAAATCCTTGTCCTAAATGTATTTGCTTATGACAATTGCAGCATAAAGAAACAATATTTTCTTCAACATCAAGAGATACCTTAAAATTATTGTGGTAAGCAATTGGTACTAAATGATGAGGTTCAGTATAGTTTAAGTCTGAATTTCTCCTAGTAAATGTTAAATGAGTATTATCAAATTCACATTTGTAATTTGCGTGTCGTAAAGCATTTATTGAAACCTTATGACTTCGAGGATACAAACATTTATTTTTGACATAAACAGGGTCTTTCCTATTTTTAGATTTACCACTATATTCAAAATGTTGGGAATCCGAAGAAATGTCACTATCTCCGATATCTGAAACAAGGGCATCATCTGAATAACTATTATCTGAAAATATATTTAATTCTTCAACAGCTTTTACAAGCTCCTCCCTAAGTGTCCACTCCCAAGTCTTTGGTTTTGCATCTATCCGTTTACTTTTCATTACCACAATAAATCTTGTGCCTGCAGCGATACCGCCTATTCCCTTAACAACGAACCGCCCAAGTTCTTTCTGAACTCTTCCCGCTAATCCATTTATAATTCCATTAGCACTCATACTGTGTTCATTATATTTTTTACCTATATAACCACAAGTAGCAGAATATCTAGGTTCTATATACCATTTTTTTATAGCTTCTTTACTTTTATCATCGAAAACTATAGGATTAGTTAATAATTGTTTCCATTCCTCAATAGTTATATCAATATCGCAACAATACTCATCATTAATAATTTCACATGTTTTCTCAATCATAATAACCCTCCCAATTTGTAGATATAAAATATTATATATTAATTGTTTCTTTGCCACACATTGAGATTAAACTCGTAATAAAGTTTTTCTAACAATAATATTTAACTTCCCATTATAGACATAATTACACCTAATGCCTATTAATTATATAGTCCGATCCACCTCATGCTTTAAAATGTTTCTTATATTAATTCACCATAAAACTATTTTCACCTGCAATATTTGTAAAAAAAGGTAAACCTAAAGCTCTAAGGATATACCCCAGGGATTATAGGACCTTTGAATTAGTTCATTTAGAGTATGATCTAAGTAAATATATATAATATACTTAATAGTGTCCGTTTAGAGTTACTTTACCAATTAATAAACATTTATATGCTAAAGTCATAAACTACAAACTTTGCTTATATGACAAGCGTCAATAGGAAAATGCGTAAAGTATATGGTGTGAAATTGTGAATTTTAAAAACTAAAGTAGCTCGGGATTACCGAACTACTTACATTTGTAATTAACATTCCTTTTTTAACTACCCAATTATAAGAATAATAATTATTTTGTCTCATTATCTAAATATCTGCCGATAAGTTCAATGTGATGCATAATAGAAAGTTTTTTAACCGTGCCCAACCCGGGATATGATTTATTTTCATATAAGCTAATAAATGATTTCATTCCCAACGTATCAAGTCTAGCTGATTTATTCCATTCAACCAACTTACCTAGAGCCTCAGAAAACTTATTAGCAGGATCTAATATATCATCATTTGTATCAGAAACAAAGTGCTTAAGTCTTAGACTATTTCCCTTATCAAAATACACTATGTGTATAGCAATGGCGTATGGTGCAAATCCTGATTCTGAAAATCCATTACCTACAATAGTATAATCAGCAAACCCTTTATATCCGTCTTGTTTATAATAGATATGATCATCTGAAAATGGTTCGTCAATGTCGGCGTAATCTGTATTTCGTTCTAATTTCACAAACTTATCACCTAACATAACTTGATTATCTCTTATTCTTCTTCTAAAAACACTTTCATTTAATATAAGATTATATTGTGGTTTTTCACTACTAAATATCTTTTCATATAAAGGAATAAAATCTTTATTCTTACAAATCGTTATTAGTTCTCCTGGTCTAATCCCCTTCTCAATATTATAAGTTAATTGTTGCTCAGAACGTGCATTGAAAATATGGGTTCTAATTATAACAGGAAATTTAATTACATCTTTAAATTTTTTATTTAAAGATGTATTTTTTTCATTATTTAGCTCCTCACCAAAATTCCCAACTTGAGGATTTGAAATTAAAGCGACTTTTCTATTACTTTCATTGAATATTTCTATTGTTTTAATCAGTGTTGAAGATAATTTTATTGGTTCAATTATAGGAATAATATTTTCACTTAGCAACGAATTCTGAACTAATTCCCTCAATGCTATCATTTCAAATTGTCGTCCTCTTAAATATGGAAAGTACATTTTTTAACCCCCAACCTTATTATTTGAAAATCTATCAAGTTGCATATAATCAACCTTTTTAATATAAAAAAATAAAGCAACTTATTTAAAATAGTATTTTTATAAAAATACTCATTTCTATACTTATTACTCAATATATTTCACTTATAAGCTCTTTATGTTTCTTTTATAAAATAAAGATATTACTTTTATTCATGTTCATCTCGTCACATTCAACTAGGTATATTGAGGATAATATATATGATATAAACACTTTATACACCAACTATTTTAAAGATGGACAAAACTGAAGGCTTAAAAAAAATAATTTATTATTTTTGTGAATCGATAATTTGAGCTGATTCTCCAATCACTTTATTTTTTTTATAAACAAAGCAGACTTTTCTACTTCAAGTATTGATATGCTATGTAAAACAATATATTCAAATAGATAATTGCTTAGTTAAATTTAACTGAAAACTTAACAAGCCTTATAATTCAACATTTCACACAATAAACCAAATTAAGAAGTTTAATTTTCAAAATGAGATTAATAGAAGAACAAATTAACTAATGCAAGTAATTTATTGCAAAAAAAAAGAGCCTAATTAGCTCTTACGTGATTTTCTATTCCATTTAGGTGGTCATAAATATAATTAAGCATATTATTCTTACTTGTTTCATTAACAGGATTATTTAACTCCTTCTGCAAATTAAGTTTCTCGAATCTCTTATATAACTCACATAATTCTGTAAATCCGTCTTTATTTAAAATTTCTATTCCTTCAGTAAATATTTTGAATTTTAAACTTTCCCAATCACTGATTTTAAATTTCATCTTTAGTTTCAGATTTAAAGGTCCGTCTTTACCTTTCTCTTGATTATAACATGCATCAAAAATATCTCCATTATAGTCAATTTCTGTTTTTATTAAATTTAGTAGATTATTTCTAATACTTAGAGATTTATTTCTTTCATTATTGATATCTATTTTTTTTGATGCATAATATCCTCCACCTATCCCAAACAAACTAGAAACAATGCTTGTTAATATATTTGCTAAAGTTTGTTGACCAAAGTAACGAAGAAATAAAATAGAAACCAAAAAACCAGTTGTTATTATTACTAAAATACTTTTAACCTTCAATTTAAGTTTAAAATTGCTTATTTTAATTATATTTTCCATAGAAACACCTCTTACGTTTTAATTATGGACAAGAAGTAGAATTTAATGCATGGAAAATATAATCACATTAAATTTTCATAGATACTTACCACTTTTTTCTTGTCCCTTGTTTGGCCCTACAATCTACGGTACCACTCAAATGAGGCTAATAGTTTATCAAACTCGGGTCTAGCAATTGTAGTTCCTGTGAAATTTGCTTTGTAAAGAATTACTACTTGTTAAAAAAAATGAAGTAACTCAAAAAACTAAAAAATAAAAAAGATAAGGTGATAAATTGATCCATCACCCTATCCTTTTTATATAAGTAATAAATTTAAAGCATTATCTAAAATATCATTATCTATTTCTGGAATTCTTTTAGCTTCACCTTTATGTTTATCAATGTTTATATATTTAATAAAGTAATCACAAGAATTATTTTTAGTATATAAATCAATTGTCTTTAATTTGTCTTTATTTATACTCAAATTAAATTTTTCTTTGAAATTAGGGTTATCTGCTGCTTCACTATATTTAACAATTATAACATCAGCATTTGGTAAATTTATTTCAAAATTATTTTCATCTACTGGTTTAAAAACAATTTCTAATGTTTTATCAAATTTTTTTACCTCTGTATCTAAATTTTGTACTATTTCTTTTAAACAAGTTATTATATAGTCTTTTTTTAGAAAAGGTCTACGAAATTTATAAGCATATTCTTCTTTCCAGTTTTCACCCATTTTTTATACATCCCCTTATATTAGGTTAACCTCAAGTATATTCTTTTAATTATATAAATTAATTTAGATTAATATAACGAAACACTCAAAAATATCTTTTTAATACAAAAAATAAATAAGGTATAAGGCACTGATAAGGGGTAGCACCTTCAACATCTGCTTCGTTGTAAATTGAAAATATATTAATGCGTTTGTCACAGATTTATGGTCTAAATAGTATTTCAATTCTTTTATATCAATTTCAGATTCTGCCAAAAGAACCGCAGCGGTATGTTTTAAAGTATGAAAATGGTGTTTTTCTATATCACTTATATAATTATGGTCAGGAATAATTAAATCCTATCTTATCAATTATTACGACCCCCAACATTTTTGTAAAACTCTTGTATTTATTCGAGGTTACTTTTTGATAATGAATGATGAAAATTAAAAACCATACAAGATAATACTATTTTCTTAATTTTTGTTTCCCAATCACTTTACTATTAGTATCCATCTTAAATGTAGATTTAGCTTCATTCGTAGTAAAATATATATTGCCTATAACTTTAGCATCTATTAAATGAAAATTCTTCGATGAAACATAAATATTACCTTTGAAAGTTCCATGTTCTATAATCGTTTGTGGACTATTAACCGTTAACTTTGGCACATTCAAACACAATCTATCATTTATGTTACTATATTTCTTTCGCCAGTATAGATCTATCTTACGTTCTAAAATATATTTACCATTAGCATCTTTTTTACCATTTTTATACTCACCATTAACTACAAGATTTTTATCTGTAGTTATATTTTTTAGTATTACAATAATACATGTACCATTGCTACCTATAGCTTTTTCAAAATCAACTCGATTGCTTACTACTGAAGCTAATTTTTTTTTAGTTGGTGTTACTAACACTAGTTTTCCAGTTACTTTGCTTTTAGTATCCATCCTAAATGTATGTTTTGCCTCATTCGTTGTAAAACACACATTGCCCTTAACTGTAGCATCTATTAAATGAAAATTCCTTGATGAAACATAAATGTTACCTTTAAAAGTTCCATGTTCTATATTGGTTTGAGGACTATTAATAGTTAATTTTGGAACAGTTAAACTTAATTTAGCCGTTATCTTCTTATCTTTGTCTTGCCTGTATAAATTTATCTTACGTTCCCCAATATATTTACCACTAGCATTTTTTTTATCATTGCTATATTTACCATCAACTATAAGATCTTTATCGATAGTTAGATTTTTTGTTATTGTAATAATACGTGTACCCTTGCTACTTATCGCCTTTTCAAAAGTAATTGGAGTACTTACTATTGAATTTGCATTTATTGCATTTATTGCATTTGATATTGCTTTCCATTGTGTTGTATGCACTTTGTTTGCTACTTTTGGAGTTGCTTTTGGTAAGGTTGCAGTTGCTTTTTTTACTACACTTGGAGCTATTTTCGGACTTGTTGTTTTTAATATGGTTGTGGGTTGCTTAGCACATCCTACAAGTAATACAGTTAATATAACTGATGTTAATAATATAATCTTTGATTTCATCAGAAATCCCCCTTGTTAATAACAATAATTCTACTTCACTTATTATAATGCATATTTGTACTCATAACAAATATGATCTTATAATAATATAGAACGCACATATAGTGATAAAATATTACTAAAAAAATTCTATCAGGTAGAAGTAGTTGTATGGATCTAAGTTACTAGTGTAGATTTATTTAATTATTTTTTATTCTATAGGAACAATAGCTAAATATACCACCTATTGTCTATGAATGATGGTTGGACAATAATTTGATAAGTTATAAACTAAAATGACCATATAATAAAAGATAGAAACTCTATTACAACGTTAAATGGCTAAGCCATCATTAGTAATTTCCTATAAATTTGATTGCTTCCTTCTTATATGTTCTTTCAACTTCATCAATTAAAACATTTATTATCTGATTTAATAATCGTTATCATATGTGATCTTACGCTACCCATATAAAATAATTAGACGTTATAAATATTTTATGCTAAAATCTAAATATAATATTTTTTAAAAAATATCTCTTGTAATAAAAAGTTATATATGGAATATTTACATAATAACATTACCATTTAGAATTGCAATTACATGTGAAAAATGAAACTTGTTGGGGGAATAGTTTTGTTAATTTCTGTGACATAATTATTTTTATAATTTTTTAATTCTAAAAAATATACAATTAGCTTTAATATGTGCAGAAATTAGGATGGAGTTTATATTTTCAATAATGGTTAACATGTGAGTGACTATAGATATTATGTAATTCTATAAAAATTGGTTTAGTTTTAGACGCCTAAATGAAACGCCTAGAATCTTTATTTTAAACAATTATAATTGTTATATCAATAAGAACAAGGGGAGATATCAATGAATAATAATAAACGTATTATAGTTTCAATTATAATAACTATAGTTGTAGTAATAGTTGGAGGTTTTACTATATATAATATAGTAGCATCAAAAAAAGCTAAAAAAAGCTTAAACTCAAGTATAACTAGCACATTACTTCCAAATGTTAAAGACTTCTACAAAATTGGTCAAGCTATAAAAATTAATGATATATCCATGGTAATTGATAAAATTGAAATATCAAATGGGACGAAAACGGATAGGCCAGATGAAGGAACTGAATATTTAATTGTAACCGTAACAATTAAGAACGGAAATAAAAGTAAGATACACTATGACGATAATGATTTTCAAATACAAGATTCTAGCGGAGGAATTAATAATTCTGTAATAACAACGATGAATGCATACCAAACGTTCAAAAGCGGCACCTTACCACCTAATGGAGATGTTACAGGTACTATGACATTTCTACCAGTAAATGGTGCTACAGGATTGAGTGTAAACTATAATGGAGATATATTTGGACATAATATAATTCATTTTAAATTAAACTAATAGCAAAATCAACGTGGATTAGTTTAATTTAAAATGAATTAATAAAAAATAAAGTGATAATAATTGAACTGTCCCCTATTCACTTGACAGGGGTAATTCATTATTATCACTCTTTAAATTACATTTCTTTTATTTATCTACTGTTTAGATATCTGTTATTAATTTCTTTAAGTCTTAACCTATTTCATCATATAACAGAGACTAATAATATTATGTTTAAAACTGAGTATATATATAAGTAACTTTTATATCAGGCTGAAATATAAATAAATAACTGCATCCTAAAATAACAATTGTATACATAGCAGTCATTAAAACTATATTATTGTTTATTTTCGTTATAATATTTATCAATAGCTTTATCAACATACACCCAACCTTTCCATCCTAAGTGCTCAGTATCCATTAAGAAGTATTTTTTATTTTCATATTTTGAAAAGTCGGCAACCTCAAATCCATAAGATTTAACTATAGCATCTGTCTTTTTATAGTAAGCTATCCTATCACTTTTATTAAATCCAGCATAGTCATCCCATTTGCCATTCACGGGTATATTTAAAATAAGCGGTTTAATTCCTTCCTCTTTGCAAACATCTAACAATAATTTAAAATCTTCATATTCTGGAGAAACTTTGTAAGAGTCATTTTTCATCGACCCCTTTATATTTCGAAGATTTCCTTTAATTTCGTACTTATACACCTTAGCATCCATACCGAATTTATTATTTTTAGATCTTGATTTAGCAACTAATGTAGCTTTTTTCAATTCTGCATTCCAGTTAGTGTTTGTATATTGAAGATTAGTAACTTTTGAAAGCTTAGGATTAAGTTTAAGGTCCTTACTACTATTTATATCGTCCCTTAAGGTTAATAATTCATATCTTATCCAATAATAAGGGGTAATTAAGTATCTCTTAGATATACTCATAAAATCTGTTTTACTATAAAGAGAACAATACATCTTTATCATATTAAATTGTTTATTAGGATGTCCGTGCAAAATTGATACTATTCTTTTAGAAAACGCCTCCTTTGTAGTTAAGCTTATATCTTTATTAAACAAAAAACCATACACTTGTAGTTCAGAAGAATTTGCTTCAAATTCAAATTGTTTGATACCTTGTGGTATAAACCATTGAGGTGAAAGTACGAAAACTACTTTTTGTCCCTTTAGGCTTTTTCCAAGTGCCCCAAAATCAACAGCGTGAACTAAGGATTTATAACCTCCTCGTCCTATAAGATTGATTTGAAACCCAGCTTTTTTGTTTTTAAAAAAATTAATAGGATGGACAAAATATTTAGTGTTTTCTATTAACTCAGATGAACCAAACATAAAAAGATTATCTCCCTCTTTTGCTCCCAATTTCTGAAGTTCTACACTTTTAAATTTATTTCGAGATAAATTTTCCCCATATTGATCATAATATGTTTTTGAAGTCGCACCATCATAATAGATAATAAAACAAAACAAAATGATAATACTAAGAATAACAGAACAACCCAAAGCTATAATTTTTTTCATTACATTTTACGTTCAATGTGTGTTTGAATGTATTCAATAATTTTATTTGGTGTTTCTATATCCTTCCTTGTAACAATAGCAGGGTCAAGTTTAATATTAAAATTATCCTCTATTGCTACAATAAGTTCAATTATGCCTAATGAATCTAGCCTTCCACTATCAAATAAATTCACATTACCTTCTTTACGTAAATCTTCACCAGTAATTTCTTCTAATATATTGTAAATTGATTCTTCCATATAAATTCCTCCTTTTATTTAAACAAATATCTTGAAAATATCAAAAATCTAAACAATTGTACACATAGCAGTCATAATATAACTATATTATTTTTTATTTTCGTTATAATAGTTAGCAATAGCTTGGTCAATATACACCCATCCCGTCCATCCTAAGTGCTCAGTATCCATTAGAAAGTATTTTTTATTTTCATATTTTGAAAAGTCGGCAACCTCAAATCCATAAGACTTGGCCATTTCATCTGTCTTTTTATAATAAGCCATCCTATCACTTTTATTAAATCCAGCATAGTCATCCCATTGGCCATTCACAGGTATATTTAAAATAAGTGGTTTAATTCCTTCCTCTTTGCAAACATCTAACAATAATTTAAAATCTTCATATTCCGGAGAAACTTTATAAGAGTCATTTTTCATCGTCCCCTTTATATTTCGAAGATTTCCTTTAATTTCATATTTATACACCTTATCATCCATACCGAATTTATTATTTTTAGATCCTGATTTAGCAACTAATGTAGCTTTTTTCAATTCTGCACTCCAGTTAATAGCTGTATGCTTAGAACTGGTAGTTTTGGAATTAAGCTTAAGGACCTTGCTGGTATGTATATCGTCCCTTAAAGTTAGCAATTCATATCTTATCCAATAATAAGGGGTAAGTAAGTATCTCTTAGATGTACTCATAAAATCTGTTTTACTATAAAGAGAACAATATGTACTTATCCGATTAAATTGTTTATTAGGATGTCCTTGCAAAATCGATACTATTCTTTTAGAAAACTCTTGCTTTGTAGTTAAGCTTATATCTTTATTAAACAAAAAACCGTACACTTGTAGTTCAGAAGAATTTAATTCAAGTTCAAATTGCTTGAGACCTTCCGGTATAAACCATTGAGGCGAAAGATTGAAAACTACTTTTTGTCCCTTCAGGCTTTTTCCAAGTGCTCCAAAATCTGCAGCGTGAACTAAGGATTTATAACCTCCCCGTCCTATAAAATTCATTTGAAACCCAGCTTTTTTGTTTTTGAAAAAATTAATAGGATGAACATAATATTTAGTATTTTCTATTATTTCAGATGAACCAAACATAAAAACATTATCGCCCTTTTTTGTTCCCAATTTCTGAAGTTCTACACTTTTAAATTTATTTCGGGATAAATTTTCCCCATATTGATCATAATATTTTTTTGAATTTATGCCATCATAATGGCTAATAAAACAAAACAAAAGGATAATACAAATAAAAATTAAAATAGAAATAGAACAAACCAAAGCTCTAATTTTTTTCATTACATTTTACCATCGGAATGTGTTTGAATGTATTTAATAATTTTGTTTGGTGTTTCTATATCCTTCCTTGTAACAATAGCAGGGTCAAGTTTAATATTAAAGTTATCTTCTATTGCTACAATAAGTTCAATTATGCCTAATGAATCTAGTCTTCCACTATCAAATAAATTTACATTACCTTCTTTACGTAAATCCTCACCAGTAATTTCTTCTAATATATTGTAAATTGATTCTTCCATATAAATTCCCCCTTTTATTTAAACAAATATCCTGAAAATATTAAAAAACTAAAACATACTAAATTAAAAGTTAAAAGAGTTGAAGCAACTTTGAAATAGGTCTTATTCTTAAATTTTTTGTAAAATGGTTTTCTTTGCAAATAGTCTGTACCTATTAGCAAAATTGCATGATATGCACCATAAACAATATAATTCAATTGAACTCCATGCCAAAACCCCATGGTTATCATGTTTATCATGTAACCAAGGTAGGAAGCTGTATATCTACTCTTAAACCATTTTCCCCTAATTGCACTCATTACGAATCTATTATAAATAAAATCTCTAAACCAAAATGATAAGCTCATGTGCCATCTATTCCAAAAATCCTTTATATCTTTACTTATAAAGGGAAGATTGAAGTTTTCAGGCGTTTTTATTCCAAGAATGTAGCTTACACCTATAGCAATTAAACTATAACCTGCAAAATCAAAGAATAGATAAAAACTATATGAATACATATATTTAACTACATTTCCTAAAGTATGTTGGTTTAACAATAGTATATTAATAAAATGTTTTTGTATATAATATCCTATTAAAAATTTATAGCCTACACCTTGTAGAATTTTATATATGCCTTCACCTAAATATTCTATGTATTGCCTGGTACCGAGAGCTTTATTACTTTCCTCCATAAATCTAATTGAACGGTCAATGGGCCCTGAACTTAGTGTTGGAAAAAATAATATGAAATAAATAAGATCAAAAATATTTATTTTAGTAATATATCCATCATAAATTTGTATTAACATCTGAATAATTTTGAAGGTTAAATAAGAAATACCTAAAAAGCCAAGCTCTCTATGCATAAATATGTTGCTAGTCTTTGAATAGATTAAAGGTGATATACCTATTAATACTATTATCCAAAGCAACCATTTCTGTTTAAATTTCTTTATAACATAACTGTAGATAATAATTAATAAAAACTCCATTAAAAAAAATAGAATTAAAAATTTGGCTTGTTGTTTCGAGTTACCAAAAGTTAAATAAATCATGTATAAACTTACTGGTAACCCATACCATTTTATTCTTTTACCAAGTAGCCCCATAACAATTGCTGGAATTAATACCAATATCATTATGTAAAAATACATAAAATTTGAATAAGGGAGCATCTAAAATTCCTCCATTATCTTTTTTCTATCAATTTTACCATTTGCATTTAAAGGCAAGGTTACCATTACTTTCACTTTACGCGGTATCATATATAAAGGTAATAAATCCTTCAAAGACTTTTTAAGCGAAAGAACTATGTTTCCTTCAAATTTACCATTTAATACTACTGCTGTTGATAGATATTTAATTTTATTTTCTTCAATAATAGGTACTACAACTGCATTTTTTATGAAAGAAAGTTTTCTTATGTTGTTTTCAATATCTTCAATCTCTACTCTATAACCATGGAGCTTAATTTGATTATCTATTCGTCCATCATAATATAATACACCATTAATTATATGACCAGCATCTCCTGTCCTATATCCTCTTTTTTCAGCACCTAAAATTTTGCTCTTAAAAAAAGACTTTTCTGTTAAATCCGGAGCAGCAAAATAACCTATACTTACACTATCACCCACTATTAATATTTCAGTTGTACTTTTATCTAAGATGATTTCACAGTCTTTCTTTATGTATCCAACTGGTAGACTTCCCTTAATTTCCAGCATTTCTTTTTTTATTTCAATTGCAGTTACAGCTACAGTTGTTTCTGTTGGACCATAGAAATTTATTATCTTGATTTCATGGAATCTATCAAATATTTTTTCTACGCATTGCTTGGACAATGTTTCTCCACAAAATAGCATTTGTCTCAATTGTGGCAATAAACTTTCATTAAACTGATCGCTTTGTAGACACATTTCTGCAAAAGATGGAGTAGAAACCCAAGTTGTAATTTTAGAAGATTTAAAATTCATAAATAGTTCAGGTAAATTAGCTATCATATCTTTATCAATACTATAAAGTATTGAACCTGTAACCAAGGATAAATAGGTATCCATAACAGATAAATCAAAAGCAAAAGGTGCTTGGTTCATAAATATCTTATCTTCCTTATCTATTAAATCAATACTCCAATCAAGGAAGCTTTGAATACAGTTTTTAGTTATCTGTACACCTTTAGGTTTACCAGTACTACCAGACGTGTATATAATATAATAAACTTCGTCATCCTTAATTCTAAAACTTACATCTGGTATTTTATTTTCATATTGTAATAATACTTTTTTTATTTTAGTCTTATTTAGTATTGTAGCTGTAGGTATATCAATTAAATCATTAGATATATTTATAATTAATTTAGCACTGGAAATTAATAAAATATCCTTAACCCTTGCACTTGGAGTTGAACTATCCACTGGAATATATGGATGACCGCTTTTAGCACAGGCTAGAAAACTTATTAGCATTAAGTGATCTTTATGTCCAAAAACTATTATAGGAGTTTGGTCTTTCCCAAATAACTCTATAATATTTACAGCAATTGAATCAGATTTTGTTTTTAACTCACTATAAGTCAGGCTACTATTCCTATAAATATGAGCTACTTTATTGGTAGTACAATAGCTTTCAATTTTATCGATAAAATTCATAAATGTTCATTCCTTTCTATATTTTAAAACTTTATTTATGCATTAAAAATTTATTACATAAATACAGCCAACTTAAAACTTTCACATGCTATTATAAATCTTATTAAGTACAAATGTATATATAAAACAAAATATATTTACAATTAATTAGTATAAAAAAATAGCATGGGTAAAAAGCATCAAAAATCTAACAATTACGCTAGGTTCTTCTTGAGCATAAACATATTAGCCCTCCTATAACAATTAATAATCCCAAAATTACAGGTAAATTCATAATTTTCACTTCCTTTTTTAAAATTCACTATGTTTACTATTACCAAACTTTACGATGAAAAATAAATTGTGTACTTAAAGAACATTAAATAAAATATAAAAAAGCAGCCTATAATACAAAGTTAATGAAAAACCTTGTACAAGTGCTAATTGGAAGTAGTTCGCTTATTTCTTGAACTGTATCTAGTATTATAATTTGACTAATGTTCATGTACATTAGTATCTCTTACTAACATTAAAATAAGATTAAAGAAGCATGAATAGTTTACTTCATATTTATTTACACTCATAATTTCAAAAAAAAATAAAAATGAACATGTAAGAGGTAACAGATTATAAATTATAATTTTTTATATAATTTTAATATGATTTTAATCTAGCACATACATAATGTAATTTATAGGTAGTAATAATAGCCTTTTCAATATTATATTTATATGTTCACTATCTTTCAGACGTGTTAGTTGGTGTCATTCGAATGGCTATTGTGTAGGAAGATTATCTTATATATTTTCTCTGTAATAAATATAGTATTTTATAAGAAATGAATTTTGAAAGAGTCTTATCGTTATATTCTCTCAAGTGTTAGTTATAAAAACAATATTAAATAAATTATGAGGTGTAGAATGATTATATTAATTGCAGCATTTGAACCAGATGATCATCTTGTAGCATTAATTAGTGAATTAAAACTAAAGTGTGATTATAAAATATTGATTGTTGATGATGGTAGCGGTGAAAGTTATGTTTCTGTTTTTAACCGTTGTAAAGTGTTAGGTTGCACAGTGCTAGAACATGATAAAAATATGGGAAAAGGATGTGCCCTTAAAACGGGATTTGCTTATATAAAAGACAACACTGATGAGAGAATGGGAGTAGTAACTGCTGATGCTGATGGACAACACCTGGTAAAGAACATATTAAATGTGTGCTTAGAAATTCAAAATGATGATCATAATATTGTCCTTGGAGTAAGAAAATTTGTTGGAAAAATTCCTTGGAAAAGTGCAATTGGAAATGCCTTTGCTAGGAGAATATTTAAGTTAACAAGTGGGTCTAAGTTATTAGATACCCAGACAGGTCTTAGGGGATTTTCAATAGAATCACTGCCTTGGCTTTTATCTATTGATGGCGAGCGTTATGAATACGAAATGAATATGCTACTTTTAGCTAAAAAAGCGGGGTACGTATTTAAACAAATTGAGATTGATACTGTATATGAAGCTTCTAATAAATCATCCCACTTTAGAGCTGTAAAAGATTCTTTAAGAGTATTTATGCCATTTTTAAAGTTTTGCGCTTCAGGAATTTCTGCAGCTATAGTTGATTATTCTTTGCTTTTTTATCTTCAGTGGTTAACAAAAAACTTATTCTTATCAGTAGTAGTCGCTAGAGTAGCAAGTTCAGCTGTTAACTTTACTGTAAATAAATTTATGGTCTTCAATGTTAAAAGTAAAGATAAGAAAAATAGAAGTGAATTCATACGCTATTATTTACTTGTATTTGTTTTATTATTTGCTAACTATTTTTTGTTGAGTTTTTTCTCCGTAAACCTTCATATATGGTTGTTATGGAGTAAGATTATAACCGAATTACTTTTATTTTGTATAAGTTTTACTGTTCAGCGCTTGTTTATCTTTAACAACAAGGTTCATATTTAGTTTTTATAAAAATTTTAGATTGGATGTAATAAAAATGAAAAAAAGAATATTAAGCAAAATAACAAATAAAAAAATATATATATTCCATCTTATAGTTTGTCTAATTATTTTTCTACCTTTATTTAGCATAATGCTTTTATATCATGGACCTTTTGTTAAATTAAGAGATAACATTGTTTCTACAAGTATGGCAACAAATAAAAACAAGTTTTTCGCAACTTGGTTTCTGAGTAGCAGTGAGATAAATAATATTATGGCAAAAACTAATTCAAGTGTAAAAGACTCAATGGAAAATGTAAGTAATATTGCTATTCAAAAATCTAAAAAAAACATGACAAAAGTTAAAATAATTAATATTAAGGAAATTAATTTCAAAGCAAAATTAATGATAATAAATGATCCTTCAAAAATATCCATAGGGATGTCACCTAAATTAGGAAAAAGAGGATCACCTCTTAGCGAAATTGTTAAATTCAGTAATGCTATTGGAGGGGTTAATGCAGGGGGGTTTTTAGATGATAATTTAATGGGCAACGGATCTAAGCCTGATGGGATAGTAATTAGCAACGGAGCTATTAAATTTAAACAAAGTGGTCTAAGCAAATTTAATGTTATAGGGTTTAATAAGAATAATATTCTTGTTATAGGTAATTATATGACACTAAATGAAATTAAAAATTCAAATCTTAGGTGTGCAATTTCTTTTGGACCTGCTCTTGTTTTAAATGGAAAACCTCTTGTAACAAAAGTTGGTACATCACTTCAGCCACGAAGCGCTATAGGTCAAAGAAAGGATGGATCGATTATTTTGCTTGCAATTGATGGGAGAGAGAGTGACAGTCCCGGTGCAAATTATTCAGATACGCAAAACTTAATGTTAAAATATGGGGCATACAATGCAGCCAACTTAGATGGTGGCTCATCAACAACTTTAAATTATTTGGGTAAGACTATTAATACCCCCTGTGATATTGCTGGAGAACGTACTATTGCTACTGCATTTGTAATCATGCCTTAAATTATGGAGATTGATGATGAGAAAATTAAAAGGATATAAAAAATTAAAGAGAGCACTAATTACTTTAACTTTAATATATGCAGTTATTATTTTTATATTTTGTTTCGGAGTGATATCTCACTTGAACGGATCTATAGTAACTGATAGTGCTTCACAGGGAAGTGTCCCAAATACTAGAACTACTTCAAGTGAAATTAAAAACTTAAGTATAAACAATGTGCCTATTGGAGCAAAAAACATATCATTTTCTTATGATGATAAGTATTGTACTTATCTTTATAATTCTGAAATATATATTAAAAAAATTGCATCTGACAAACTAGTGAAAAAGATCCATGAACAACTAGGGATAAATAAATTAATGCTCATGGGTAACAGTAATATTATAATGTATTTTATTACGTTAAATGGAAGAATAAAATTAAAGACTTATAACATTGAAAGTGGATTAATGACTATACAAAAATCTTTTATTATACCTAAAAATTCAACAATAAAATCCGTTGATTATTCAAGTGCCACAAACTTAATTTTTGTTAATATGGAAAGAGGTATTGGAAATAATAAAAAAGATAACATATATTATATCAATATTATGAAGAATGTAAAACAAATTATTCCTGGACACCTAGTCAATAACATGTTGCTGTCAAATAATTCACTTGCATTATATTTTGAAGATGGAAATAACAATTTATATTGCCATTCAAAACTTATATCTGGAGTAAAAAGAGCGCATATAATTGGTTGTGATGCAAATGATAATGTTTATGCTAGGTCTTTGGATGATAAAGGCAAAATTTATGTTGTAAATAATAATAAGTTGATAACAACACAAAGACTTAATGATTTGAATTTTATTAGGTTTTACACAAATAAAAGTGATGTTTATGTTATCTACAAAAATCATATAATAAATTTAACAAGTAAGGCTAAACTAAATTATAGGAATAACTTAAGGTTTATGGGCATGAGTGGTTTAAATGTTTATTTTAGAGATAACAATAATAACATAATCGCTATGAATCGAACAATATAGGAGTAGTACCAAGATTTGTGTATTATCGTTAGTAAGTATAATAAATATTATACTTACTAATAAATAATTAATTTTATTACATTATGCAATATTATAAACTGATATTTTGTAAAACACAGGAGGGGAAAATGGGTTCAAATAGTAGGTCAAAAACAAAGAAAATTTACAAACTAAGAAGATTTATATTTTATCTGATTTTCGGATTAATATTTACTGGAATTACTGCTCCACTAATTATATTTCATGGACCGTTTACTAATGTAAAAAAAACGATAGTGGATGCTTCAATGACCACACTAAGTCACCAATGGATTGCGAAATTGTTTTTATCTGATGCGGAAATTAAAAAAATTCGAAGCGAGGATACAGTTCAAATTGTGCAGCAGGGCAACAATAACCTTATCAAGTTTATTAATTCCCATGACAATAGTATTGAAAGATATAATATTTCAAACGGAATAAAGTTTACAGGCTATCTACTTGTTATTAAAGATCCTACAAGAGTTAAAGTTGGCTATAGCAATAAACTGGGAACCCAGGGAGAACTAACAAGTCAGATAGCTCAGGATAATGGTGCAATTGCAGCTATTAATGCAGGTGGCTTTTCTGACTCATCCTCAACCAATACAAAATGGACTGGTACGGGTGGAAAACCGATGGGCCTTATTATGAGCAATGGGAATATTAAATTTAATGATATAACAAATCCATATAAAAAGGTTGATATTACAGCAATTACAAATAAAGCTCAACTTCTTGTAGGCCCTCACAGTTTAAATGAATTAAAGAAGCTTTCCGTAACCAATGCAGTATCTTTTGGCCCTGCACTTGTAGTTAATGGTAAAGGAACAATCAAATCTGGAGATGGAGGCTGGGGTATTGCACCAAGAGCAGCAATTGGACAGCGCAACGATGGTGCTATAATATTACTTGCTATTGATGGAAGATCAGCTAAAAGCCTTGGAGCCTCACTTAAAGATGTACAAAATATAATGCTTCAATATGGAGCATATAATGCCTCTAACTTGGATGGTGGGTCATCAACAACAATGTATAATAATGGTAGCATTATTAATAATCCTTGTGATGCACTAGGCGAAAGAGCAGTTCCATCCGCTTTTATCGTTAATCCTTAACTGACAGGAGATTAAGCTATGAAAAAAGTATTTAAAAAAATTATAATATGCATTATAATTTCATTAATCATACAAATTGGTGGACTCTTTTATTTGAACAACTACCTTTTAACTTCAAATACTAATGTAAAATCTCAAAAAGTAACTGACTCAATTTCAAGTACTAAGGGTTCTACATCTAAAGTTAATATACCTAGTAATGCTACTAGTATAAATGTTTCTTATAATGCAAGTTATGTTTCTTATTATTTAGATAATGAACTATATGTTGTTAATACTGTAACGGGCACGCGTATTAATGTAAATCCCGCTGCTGGAGTAAGAATATCTTTTTATAAGTGGCTCCCTGATAGAAATAGAATGCTTATAGTGGAAACACATGAACGGAATCTTTCATTATCCTATTATGATGTTACTCAAGCACAAAAAAGTAAAGTGTCTGATATTTTAATGATTAGTTCTGCGTCTATTGTAAAAGATATAGAAGCATCACCTCTAACAAATGTAATTTATATAAAAGTGAAAAATGGTTATAAGTATTATTCTATATATTGGGTAAATATAATGAAATCTAGAAAGAAAATTATTACCGAATCTAAATATGTAGGAAATATTCAAGTAGTACCACATGAAGATAAAATGTTATACGAAAATTTAACCAATAACAAGGTTTATGCAACTGGAAGAAATAACGCTTTAAGCCTCATAGGGTCTACAAAATCATGCCTACTTGCAATAGACAATAATGATCAAGTTTATATTGGAGATGTGAATATAAATAACAACATTGATAAAATATATTATGGCACATTAGGTGGTACATGGAAATCAATAAAATTAAATACACTTGTTAGCAAAAACAGATTACTTGTATCTGCTAGTGGACAAATTTATGAAAATGATAATATTAAAAAAAATCTAATAGAACTACAAACAGGGAAAGAAATAACTTACAAAGGTACATTACTTCAATTATATAGTGGCGGAATTGCATCATTAAGTGAAGGAAAATTAGTGATAACACCTTTCGATTAATCTAAACAAATATAATAGTAGCTTCAACGTAAGCCATGTTGATTATAAAAAATTAACATGGCTTACGTTGGTTAAATTACAATCTTTAATCTTATAATAAGTTTAATCTAGCTTTATTGAGAACGATCAATCATTTTTATAGGACTACAATGATAATACTCCCTTTTATTTAGTATGTTTTCATACCAATTTCTCCTTCATACTGTTATTTTCAGCAGTTAAATTTAATTTTTTAAATGCCTTATTATAAAACCATATAGCATTTAAAAGAAGCAAACTACTTGTAATAAAAAACACATATTTAATACCAAAATGTGAAGCTATCTGTCCTCCAAACACAGACCCACCGAAATTTCCCAGGTAAAACGCAGACATATTAAAACCAAACATCCTTCCAGTAAGGGCTTCTGGCGTTATCTTTTTAAGCAGCGAATTAATCGATGGAGCTAATCCGGCTGTTGCAAATCCAAGTAGAAAACGTAGCTCCATTAGCTGCCAAGGATTACTTACAAATGCTTGAGGTATAAATATAACTCCTGATACAACAAGGGCTGTAAGCATAACCTTTTGTGGTCCAATCTTATCTGATAATTTTCCAAGTCTAGGAGCAGCTATTATACTTGACAGTCCAGATGCTGAAAATACCATACCAGAAATGAGTGCAATACTCGATGTATTATTTGATAACTGAGATATATATACAGTTATTATAGGTTCAATAGAATAATAGGCAAGTTGTAGCACAAATGAAGTTACAAACAGAGTTACAATAAGGCTAGGATCAGGTAATTGACTCCATATTTCTTTGGTGCTTAAAACCTTTTTTTCCTTTGGTACAAATTTTTCTTTAACAAACAATAAGGTCGCGATGAATGCAACTAACATTAGTATCCCAGTTAAAAAAAATGTAAATTGTAATCCTAAAATTTCGTCCAAACATCCACCAATTAGTGGTCCCAATAGAGAACCAGAGACAGATGCCGTTGAAAGTACTCCCAAAGCCCATCCTGCATGTTTTTTCTCTGTTTGAGTTACTATAAGTGTTATACATGCTGTACTATACCCACTTATAACTCCTTGAAGTATTCTTAAGCCAATCAGTTGATATACATTTTGAGCTAGACCCATACTTCCCACTACAATAGACATCCCTAGGCTTGCGCGTAAAAGCATAGGTTTTCTGCCAATCTTGTCTGCTGCATAACCCCATATTGGGGAAAAAATTGCGGATACAATATATGTAACACCAAAAGCAAATCCAGATATCTGCTCAATTGCAGCCGTGTTATGAACCCCTAACTGTTTTATATAAAGGGGCATAATGGGCGCTATCTGACTAATACCGACCATTGTAACAAATGTTCCGAACCAACATACAATTAAATTTCTTTTCCATATTTTCAATACTATCAACCTTTCTTCACATATCGCAGTTATTACACTCACATATATAATTTACTATTTTAATTTTCCCTTTTGCTTTCTGAAATATACTATTATATATTTCAAATCGTATATCCTGCATCTTAGCATTATAAGTTTACGTATTGTAATCACTAATTTTAATTAAATCAGTTAGATGAGATTGAGCTATACATATTTGGGTAGCTGATTGTTATGTTATATCATTGATATGTATTAAGTTGGTATTAAGAATTAATATTCTTAACTTAAACTTAAACATAAGTTAATTAGATTTTAATTATCAAAGTGTAATGTTAATATCGGTTAGTAGTTTATATTTAGAGGTACAAACCTAACTAAGTAAAATAACGGAGGTAATTTAATGAAAAAGAAACTTATACTTATTAAAGCACTTAGTATCACAGCTGTTAGTGTATTATTTTCTATTAATTCACAGGTTTATGCTACAACTCAGCAATCAAATGTGCTTCCCGTGCTAAATGGTTTTTCAACAAACGTTTTTACTAAAGTTGCATCGTCAGTGTCGAGTCCAGATGATATTACAACAATGAATGGTAATATTTTTGTAGGAAATCAAAATGGGGTTGGCTCAGAGGGCGCAGCCTCAAGCAAGGGTGTGTTAAACAGTAACATTATAAAATATGATGCGTCTGGAAAACAAATTTTTAATTGGAGCATTGCTGGAAAATGTGACGGTCTTAAAGCAGATGCAGCAAATAATCGTTTAATTGCAACCGTAAATGAAGATGGAAATTCAAGTATGTACATTATCACACCTTCAGCAACAACTTCAAACCAAGTTAAACATATAAACTTCAAAGCAGCAGCAGGTCAAACATTACCGGCAGGTGGGACAGACAGTATAGCAATCCAAAATGGAAAGATATATATTTCAGCATCAGCACCTAAAGCAGATAGTAATGGAAATTTTACTACACCAGCACTATTTCAAGCAACAATAAATGCGGATAACACAGCGACTTTAACTTCTGTACTTATGGATAATTCAACCGCAAATGATGCAACTCCGGGTGCAGCATCAGGAGCAACAACTACACTTAATATGTCAGATCCAGATTCAAACAACATAGTACCTGCTGAAAGTCCTAAATATGCAGGACAGACAGTACTTGTTGACCAAGGAGATTCAAAACTCATTTTCTCAAATAACATTGGAACAACAAGTCAAGTAAATACAGTGCTTCCAGTTGGAACTCAAATAGATGATACAGTTTGGGCCACAAGTACAAAAGGAACACTATACATAACCGATACCGCAAGCAACACTATATATTCAGTAACTGGTGATTTTAAAAAAGGAACAGCTTTTGTTTCAGCTCCAAATGACTCAGGGGTGGCAGGGTTTGTTGGAACTGTGGATTTAACAACAGGAGTAATCACACCTGTTGTTACAGGCATGGACAGTCCTCATGGATTATTATTTGTACCTCAATTACCTGCAGCGACACCTCCAACAGTGTACAAAAATCAGCAAGGCATAGCAACTGGAGACGGTATAAGTATAAGAACTGGTGCAGGGACACAATATTCTTGGCAGGGAAGTTTTGCACTTAGAACTAAAATCAAGATTTTAGGAACAGCAGGTTCTTTTTACAAAGTAAACTACAATGGAATAACTGGTTATGTAAGTAAGCAATATGTGAAAATAACTACTAAATAAATATAAATGTCTAGTGTAAAACTATCTAGCATAATAAATGGTAAATGTATTTGTATAGCAAAAAACATCTGAATATCAGATGCTTTTTTAATATTATATTATAATCTTTATCATGAACAGCGGTTGTAAACTGTATTTCGTGTAAATTTAATAATATTATCAACAAATATTCTAAGCATTTGCTTCAACATTTTATAATCCGCAAATATGGGTAGCCCTATGGTGTCTAAGACAATAAAAAAAAGACTATATAAAGTCTTTTTTAATGTATTTTTATATTTGATTCATTTGGTGTAGGTACTGTATTGCTATTATTGTGTAATGCTAGATTTGACAAATCTAGCATTACATCAGCTCTATACCGATCTGGTACCTTTAGAATTGTTCTTAATCCAGACTTTACAAGTCTGTAATACATATCAACCATTTGTATTCTCTCCTTTTATTTATAAACGTTTTCAAGCCACCAATATTTATAGAATTATATAAGATGGTTATATAATATATTATTTACATAATTAAATTTAATATACAAAAGAGCCAGGATAATCGTCAAGATAATGAAGCTGATTTAGATGACCTAATAGGTTAAGTACATAGGAACAAAATATTTTTGTGAAACGACAATCTTTGATATCCCTATGTGTTAAGATAGTTGTCGTAGAGAGAAATATAGTATACTATAC
>ERZ1463037.19-NODE-19-length-29414-cov-13.152185_pt1 | contig 29414 bp, 29 predicted proteins | sample MGYA00564484_ERZ1463037 | MGnify/ENA primary metagenome ERZ1463037 (study PRJEB39244, sample SAMEA3635151) | Helicobacter pylori | study: EMG produced TPA metagenomics assembly of PRJEB11511 data set (Assembly of a 5300-year-old Helicobacter pylori... | reverse complement strand
AAAAGAGCCATCTCGCAATAGAAATTACTTTCTATTTTGAGACGGCCCCTTCTTTCGACGATATATGATTATGACTTAATTCTCTTTTTCAAACACTAAATCATATTGTTTAATTCTACCATGTCCATCAAAATCATTTCCAATAGCAGTAATGAATTTCCAGCCTTCTTGGCTATATTTATTAATTAACTCTCTATGGTCAGCATCTCCAAACACGCCTTGTGCCTTTGCTACAACATATATATAATTATAAATTTTAATCAAGTCCCTTCGCATTAGTTATTTATATACCGAGTATGACATTAAATGTTTATTCAATTATACAATATTGCCTTATCTAAGAGTTAAAAAAATAATGATAATATGAATGGAAAAACGTCAAAAGTTCGTGTTATATCAAGTTAAAGTTTGTTTATTTTGCATCAAAGTCATAGAAGCTAGTCATATAGCCAAAGTTCGCCTTTCGGATATAAAACGAACTTTTATTTAAAGTCATTTTTATAAAATAAAATTTAAAATGTTTATTGTAAATCTTAGCCCTATATATAACCTAAGATTATTGTTAAAATACCTCCTAAAATACCTATTACCAGTGGAGCTATATCTGAATTCATAATAATTAACCGCCTTCTAAACTTGTACCCAATAAAAATAATCTTCTCAATTTTCTACAACTGACGTGAAATAATAAAATTTTTAGTTTTTATATTGACAATAGTATACATATAGTATATATTATGAAGTACACTTCATATGAAGCGTACTTCATAATATAAAAGCAGGTGTATAGTTTTGAAAAATAAAATTAAAGAATTACGAACAAAAAAAAATATGACACAGCAACAATTGGCTGACTTGGTTTTCGTTTCAAATAGAACTATTATATCTCTTGAAAAAGAGCAGTATAATCCATCTATTATGTTGGCATATAAAATTACACTTGTTTTTAACACTACCATAGAAAAATTATATGACTTGGAGGGTAATTTAAAAAATGAAAAAGAAGATATATAATAAAAAAGGTTTTTGGAGTGGTGTTTCTCTTCTTTTCTTAGCAGTTTGCTATACAATACTATTGTTAAATAAGTGGGATAATGTAAATTCAATGAAAAATGGTAAGAGTATTTTATTCGCTATTATTTGTACGTTTACTGGTATTGTACAAATATATAGGGGATTAGATAGTAAGTGTACCAAAGAAGATGATCAGGATGATGATGAAAGAAAAAAATTAGTTATTCTCAAAACTGAAAGTAGTGCTTATAAGGCTACAATGAATGTTAGTATGGTCCTAACTATATTATTAGTAATTGCCATAGGAGTTACGAAAGATAATGACTTATTGGGAATTTTAGTTGGAGTGGGTATTATGCCGGGTATTATGGTTATTTCATATATATTTGCTAGTTTTTATCATAATAAACGCAATTAAATTTACCATAATAAATTAGATACTTTTAAAATATTAATATAAACAAATGTACGATTTAACTTAAACCCTTACATTTGTAAAAATAGCATAAGGCATTATATATAAACAATTATAGTGGATTTAATTAAAGCCCTTTAAAATCAGTTCCCAATAGATTGTGTAAACGCATTTAATATGGGCGTAAGATTTGTTAAACACACTATATTAAAATAAGGATGGGAAAAGACAAATGACGTGAAAATATGACTTCCACGACATTTGTTTAGATTATAGACCATTATTATTCTTATGTATGTAACTAACTGCTTTAATTTAAGATTATTTTCCTTGTAAATCAGTTTATTTGTTATCACTTTTAATTTAGAATTTTCATCATTTTATTAGTAATATCAACATCATTGTTATTATATAATCTTAAGTTATTCGCATCAGGATATACAATTTGTGTTTTACTTGGTACTGCACAATAAACCAAAAAATATGTCTTCTTTGGGATATTAATTCTATACTCCTTGTTATCCACCGATACTTTTGCATATACAATTTTCATATCAGGATTTTTACCTTTCAGAATAAGATATTTACCCTTGTTTGTTTTATATATTTCAGGTATAAAAAAATTACTGCCACTTCCTGTAGTCTCAATTTTGTATTTATTATTAAGACCTTTAGTTAGTTCAGCATTCCCTAAAGTATTATCAATAATATATAAAATATACTTCTTATTATCAAGATTTAATTCCTCCTTAATATCAATAGTTTTATATATTATTGAGGGTCTATTACTGAATTGTAGTATATTATTCTTTAATTGTGTTTTGTTATCGGTAAGTGTATACACCATTGAATATGAAAATACTATGCAAATAATTATGAATAAACATAACAATAGTATAAGATTCTTTTTTTTCATATAAAATTTTCCCCTTTTAGATCATCATAAATTACGATTATGACATAAACATATGGTTAATTATACTATTATTACGTCAAATTCTATATAAAAAAATAAAAGTATTTTATTATATAGAAGATAAAAAAGCACGTTATATATTTAGGATCAAAAAAGCATAACGTCGTGAAAAATTAACTTCACGACATTGTTTATGTTCCTCTATATAGCATATACCCCATTCATGCTTTTAACATATGCAATAAGGCTCTATTTAACTGCATAAAAGACGTCTAATTGAGAATATACACTCCATTTATGCACTATTTTCCGCTTTACTCATTCTCTAAACTCTATACTATTTTAATAATAATTAACATAGTATAAGAATGATTTGACACATAGTCTATAAAAAGAATACTCATAACTAGTAGTTAATCGTAAAATTCAAACAATTCTTCAACTGTTATATGAAACACCTTTGCTATATCCATTGCCAATTTTAAAGAAGGGTTATATTTACCATTTTCCAGTTTCCCAATTGTTTCACGCCTTACCTCTACTAAATTTGCCAATTCTTCTTGTTTCATATTGTGTTTTGCACGATATTCTTTGATTTTTGTTTTTAATTTCATATCTATTCTAATGACCTCTTTTCTTTATGACCATAAAATATTAGAGTAAAAACAAATATTAAAATACTAATGACGAAATTAAGAGTAAATGCAGCAAAACTATAACTCAACATTTTACTATTTGGTGTAGTGAAATGATAAAAGTTAGTAATTAGAGTGCAAACTATCAAAATTACAGTGTTAATAATCATGTTTGATATAAACGCATTTAATGCTGCTTTCTTAATATTTTCCTTAAATAATTCATCAGGAACAACTTCAGCATAGGTAAAGAAAAAGAAAAATACTAGAAATGTACTAATTGCAAAATTACCCACCCAAAGTCCTAAAATTCCTATAAATCCAATACATCCTAAATATCCCATTTTGTTTTTCATAAACAATTCCCCCTATACATGTGATATAATTATCACTTCATGTTACAAATATATCTCACTAATATGATTTTGTCAATAACCATAAATTATAAAAATAATAAATATTTTACAAAATAAGAAATTGCCTTTAGATTTACTAAGAGGATTATTCCGATTTTCAAATTAAACAATTATGTCAGACTGTTTTACAAATTAGAATTAACTTATATGCTTAATTCTACTATATATAACATATCTTCCATATGAGAATTTTACAGCTCTAAGCGATAACAACCATACAATATAACGAAAATTATATTTAACCGAAATGGAAAAGTTATTTGTGATCCAGATTACTTTTGTGACATTAAAGAATACCAACACAAAAGATAAAGTTTTTGTGCTGGTATTCTCTGTGAGTGATTATTTAGCCATTTTAATAATAAATATCTTATGGCTGTTTTTGCACGAATCGTTGCAATACCCTGTAAAGGAACGCGTACGGCTACATTTTTTTTTGTCAGTTGAAGCATTATGGATTTTAAAACTAAACTTCTGCTCAAATTGTGTTAAACATAAACAACTTAAAAAACAATTGGTGATACAGCATTTTGAAGAACTGCTACCACGCTCCAAGCTGCAATTTTGCATGTTTTCGAATAAATATTGAGGACTGCTTGCACTTCTTCCCCTTGAATTTCAATTTTGTATTCATCGCCTATAAAATCGGGAACTACATCGATATTAAAAGTTGTCTTCTCAGGGCCAGCACTGGCAAGAGCCGTAGCAACTGCCACATTAAATTGGAATGGTAACATTTCAATAGCCTCTTTGGTAGTTCCGGTAAACACTTGCTCTGGCTCTGTAATATTCATTAAGTCTTCTTTATAGAGCGGAGTATGATACAACGAAAGCGGTGATTTTTTAGATGTCATCGTTGCCTTGATGGGGCCCATTAAGGCTGTCGCGCGAAGAACGTCAAAACCTCCAACTGCGCCACTGGCGATATATACCTTTTTATGATTCTGTGCTGCAGTTTTTTTTACTCCTTCATATAAGGATGCATCTGCAAACGCTCCAATGGATAGTACCACCAAGTTGGAGCCACTCCTTAGTATAGTTTCGCTATAATCGCTCACCGCTTGTGGTGAGGCAGCCTCTGCTGTAAAATCTGGCTTTAGAGCCATCAGCTCTTGGATATTGACACAAGCCTTACAGTTATGACGTTTAGCAAAATCCTGTGTCCTCTCAGGATTTCTTCCCATCACGCCAATAAGTTCATATTCTGGAAGATAATTGTTTTCTAAGGCATTGGCAACAATCTCATTTAAATATCCAGCACCCATTAATGCTAATCTTATTTTTTTCATAATTTTAAATTCCCCTTTTAAATTGATTTATTTAATTATATTATCTATTCCATTATCATGCATTTTCTTATACCTCCAAATTGTTTGAGTTTGAGTATATATTGTCATAATAATGAATTATTAAAGTCACCATAATTGTTAAATAATCAATTAATTAAATTTTCTAATTGAAGAAATAAATAAAGGTATTATGCTTAAAACAATTAAGAAAATTGCTTCATACAATAAAGTTAGAACACCTCCAATGCTTTGTGATAACCAACCAGTTATGAGGTACCCAAGTGGTAAAAGAATATATGAACCCATCATATCAAGACTTGCAACTTTACCAAAAGAATCAATAGGAATAAGTTCTTGTAAACTTCCTTCCCATATTAGAGAAAAAAGCATTATAATTGCGCCGCTTATAACCATTACAAAAATAAGATATGGAAACCACTTAATAAAAGCTATACCGCTTAAAGCAATGCCAACAAAAACAAAACTAGAATAAACCATAAGTCCTCTATGTTTCCACTTTTGGCGTAGACTAAAAACAAATGCTGTAACTAGTGAACCTACTCCACTAGCGGTTATTAAAATACCGTATGTATACGGAGGCATTTTAAAATGAATTTTAATTAGCCATGGTAATAAAATGGAGAAAATACTGGACGTTACAATATTAATAAATGCAAAAACTAATATTGTTACCCATAGCCATGTTTGCTTTTTAATTTGCTTTACTCCACCAATTAATTCATTTCTTAAAAATAGAAGTCTATGTTTATTATCAACAGGCTTTTGAACAGGTTTTTCAATTTTAAGGAAAACAAGGCTTACAACCGAAATAAAAAATGTTGCTGCATCAATTCCAAAACCAATGCTTATTGATGTAAAGCTTATAATTAAAGCGCCTAGTGAAGGTCCAACTAATTTTGCGAATTGTTCACTTATCTGCGTTAATGAATTAGCTGCATTCCTTATTTCTCTTGTAAATATTTCTGCTCTGGTTGCAGAATAGGCAGGCTGAAAGATAGCCGTCATTGTACCTGAGATTACTGCATAAATGTATATTATAGATATATTTACGCTGTTTGCTATAGAAAATATAGATAACAGACTAAGTGTAATTAACCTTACTATGTCTGGTATAATCATTAATTTTTTTCTGGATATACGGTCTGCTAAAATACCAGTAAACGGAGTTAAAACAATCTGAGGTATCATAATTAAAGTCATTACGAATCCCATGGTTAATGCAGAACCACTAATTGAATATACAATTAGTGGCAACATAACAAGCATTATGCAATCACCGAGGCGTGAAAATGATTGCCCTACCCATAGTGCCTTAAAAGAAACTGATTTGAATGGGCTAGCTAAATCCTTTAACATGTTTAAACACCACCTATATAATTAATACTAAAATAGTAAAATATTATATATTATAACTAATAAATACTAATATAGCAAATAAGATAAGTTTCATGAAAGTTTATTTAACTAAAGCGCTAATAAATTGATTAATCTATAGCTTATTAATGATACTTGCTAAATATCCCGCTCCGAAGCCATTGTCTATATTAACAACGCTGACGCCACTAGAGCAACTATTTAACATACTAAGCAGTGCAGCAAGCCCTTTAAAGCTAGCTCCATATCCTACACTTGTTGGAACAGCTATGACTGGTTTATCAACCAGTCCTCCAACAACACTTGTTAGAGCCCCTTCCATCCCTGCCACAGTAATAATTACCTTAGCGCGCCTTATAACGTCTAAGTTATCAAAAAGCCTATGAATGCCTGCTACACCTACATCATAAACCCTTTCAACTCTATTCCCAAAAATTTCAGCAGTAACTGCCGCTTCTTCTGCGACGGGTATATCAGATGTTCCTCCTGTTACTAGTGCAATGTATGTACTCAAAGGTTCAACCTCCTTCCTTTTTATTACAATAGTTCTTGCAAGTTCATTATACACAGCATCACCACATATTTCTTTAACACCTTCATACATAAGCTTAGTTGCCCTTGTACCAAGAATGTTGACATCCTTTGTAAGCATTAGACTAACTATTCCTTTTATCTGTTTAACGGTTTTACCTTCACAATATATAACCTCTGGATACCCAACTCTAAGTTCTCTATGATTATCTATTTTTGCAAACCCTAAATCTGAATAAGACAAATCTTTTAACTTAGTCATACCATCTTCAATAGATATATCACCATTTTTTATGCACTTAAGAAAGTTTTTCATCTCTTTTGAATTCATATATTACCCACCTTTTTTAATTTAAAATCCCCTCATTTTATCCTTTAGTATACTTTTATATTTCACTTCTTAATTTCTCGTATACTTCGCTTATAGATTTCCCAGTACTTTTAGCTATTCTCTTACATTCTTCATATTCAAATTTACTTTTTATCTTTTCGCCTTTATAGTAAGCCTCTTTTACGGTAACTTCACCAAAACTAGTATTTACTTTAATAAACTTTCTTTTTAGTTTCGTTTTATCTACTTTAAAACTTCTTACTCCAAGGGTAGTAGTTTCTCTAAACAATATTTCCTTCATCCTGATAGCTTTATCTTTCTCACATAAAATACTTATTTTTACGCTTGGTCTCCCCTTTTTCATTATAATTGGAGTTATATATGCATCCAAAGCGCCCTCATTGAAAAACTGGTCAATAATATACTCATATAACTCAGGATTCATATCATCTATATTACATTCAATAATTTGCTCAACAGTTTCATCCTCATTATTATAATATTTCGTACTAATTGTTTGTTTATCTGCTTCTTCTACTAACATGACTCTTAATACATTAGGTATATCAGTATCTCTGTTACCTATGCCATAACCGATTTTATTTATAATAAAATTATTATTATCTTTAAATTTGTTAACATTAGCTGCAAGAATTGCAGCTCCAGTAGGTGTTGTCGTCTCAAAAGGTACTGCTCCAAGTTTCACTTGAATTCCTTTCAAAATTTCAACTGTTGCGGGAGCTGGCACTGGTATAAGACCATGTGCACATTTAACAAACCCGCCACCAAGTTCAACTGCGGAACTCATTATCTTATCAACATTTAAATAAGTTAAGCAAATAGCAGCCCCAACTATATCCACAATAGAATCTACCGCTCCAACTTCATGAAAATGAATTTCATACAAAGGCTTTCCATGAACCTTTGCCTCTGCAAGCGCAACCCTCATAAATATTTTCATGCTTAATTCTTTGACCTTAGAACTTAACTCACTTGAACTTATAATTTTCTCTATATCATTAAGGTTTCTTTGTTCCTTATGAATATGTTCAATACCAGTATGCACATGCATATGTTTATCTTCATTCTCATTATGGAGATGCTCATGATGGTACTCTTTAATATGTAACTCACTAACATCAAAATGAGAATGTTCATGATCATCCCCCTCAGCATGATCATGCTCATCTCCAATATGATTATGCTCACTTCCAGAATGATCATGCTCTTGTAAAATTACGTCTACTTTGGTACCCTCTATACCTTTTCTAATATCCCTTGATACTTTTATTTCATATCCATTTAAATTAAGCTTACTTAACTCACTTATTAAATATTTTTCATCTATACCTAAATCAAGTAGTGCTCCTAAATTCATATCCCCACTAATACCAGAAAAACAGTCATAATAAAGTATTTTCATTTTAACCCACTCCATTTCTTTTGTATTTATTACATTGTACCAAATAAATAAATAATATAGGATGAATTTTTCTTTAAAATAAAATAAAAAGAAGAAAATCGTATATTACAATTTTCTCCTCATACATTAACTATGTTACCTTTTGATTTTGTAACATACAGCTTTGTTTTTCAACTTCCATATAAATTTTTTCGACATTTTCACCAAAACGCTTAGAAGATAATGGTTCTATTCCATCATAAGCATTTTTCACCATTGAATCATGTTCCTCTTTATCAATTAGAACTTCAGATAATATTTTAGCTAAGTCCTCATCTTTATAAAATACTCTTCCATTAATTCTATCTTTAATTATACCATCCAGGTTTTTATCGTATTTAGCTACAACAGGAATTTGTGCTGCCATAGCTTCTGCAAAAGTTAATCCTTGTGTCTCAGTAAGAGATGCTCCTACAAACACATCGCCCATTTGATAATACTTTCCAATTTCTGACCAAGGCTTCTCACCAGCAAATACTACAGATTTCTCAATACCTAAATGCTTAACTAACGTTTCTAAATTCTCACGCTCAGGTCCATCGCCAACAAGAAGTAATTTACAATTTGGTATTTTACGAATTAGTTCCGTCATACTATTTATAATTACATCTATGCTTTTTTCCTTAGCTATACGCCCAATATATAATACAACTGGCTGTGTTTCATTTATTCCAAAAGATTTTTTTTCATCATTAATAAGCTTTTCATCAAAGTTACTTTTTCTGAAGGGCTCAATATTAACTCCTGTAGGTATTACATCTATATGCCTTCTTAACCCATACTCATGCAATGCATCTTTCACCTTTTGAGTAGGTACTATTATTGCACTACAATCTCTACAATATAGTTTACTTACCTTTTTCGCGAATTGTGATGCTGGCTTAAGCATTATACCACTAGATACATAATGGATATAATCTTCATACATTGTATGATAAGTGTGAACTACAGGAATATCTAATCTTTTAGCAACTATCCTCCCAAAGATACCTATGCTAAATTCTGTTTGTGTATGTATTATATCTAAATCTAGTTTTTTTATCTTATTCATAATTTTATGTGAATATATTATTCCCACCCTTTGAGAAGGTAAAAGGAAAAATGGTAAACTAGGTAATCTTATTATACCTTCCTGCTCCTCTACATCCGGGTGTGTAACTGTAATAATAGTTACTCTATGACCAAGTCTAATTAATTCATTTCTTAATATCATAGTAGAAGTAACCACTCCACTTACTTGCGGATAATAAGCATCAGTAAAAATTCCAATATTCATAATCATTCCCCTTTAATTACTATAATTTTCTTATGAAAATTCTTTCATTTAATAAGCATTAATTTTCTTGCTTATTCATTCATAAATGCAGAAAAATCAAAGATTAACAGGAGTAAAGGTAATTAATTTCCATAATAGTATAGTAATAATCATATTAATACATGTAAACAAAAAAATAAAAATCATTTATTAATTTACCTATTCTTTTTCGACCATATCTTTTTATAAAAACTTTTCCACATACCAAGCACACTATCTCTAGAATAAAAATTGTGCCCGCGAATTGCCTTTTGTTTAGCTTGCTCATAATATTCCGAATCATTTTTTAATTTTTGTATCGTCTTCATGAAACCTTCATTATCATGCTCTTTTAAGTAATAGTCAAATAATATATCTTCATAAAGCTCCAAATCTCTTAAAAGCACTGGAGTAGATGTATTCATTGCTTCAAGTATTGACATAGGAAAAAGCTCGTTATATGATGGCATAAACAAAACATCCGACACATTATATATATCATTCATCAAATCTCTATCAACTATTCCTGTAAATAAAATATTTTTAGGTGCAGTCTCCATTTGACTTTTTAATTCCTTATATCCATCGGTAATACCTCCAAAAGAAAATCCACCTGCCCAAACAAATTGTACATCCGGCATTTTTCTTGCAATATCAATAAAATCAATAACACCTTTTCTGGTTTGTATTTGACCAACTCCAAGCACAACAAACGAATCTCTCGCAATCTTTAATTCTTTCTTCGCTATATATTTCTTTTCAGTTGAAAGCTTGTAAAATTTTTCAGTTGAAACAAAGTTAGGTATATACGTAATTTTCTTTCTATCAATATTGTAAGCCTCAAGTCTTGGTATAAAATTAGGATTTACTGTAACTAAATAATCCATTTTTCTATAAAAACTTATAATATATTTATAAAAAATCTTTTTTATTATATTAGGTAATTTAATGCTACCCTCAATAGTTTCAGGTAGAAAATGCACATAACCAACTGTTACACCTTTTCTTTTAGCAAAATATATACTTAGATAATGCTTAAAGTCAATAGTATGATAATGCATTATATCTGTTCTTTCTTTTTTATTTACCACAACTTTATATTCTTTATCTAATCCATTTCGGACTAAATCCACTTGTTCGAGATAAGCTGACCCTACCCCTTGGCCTTTTACTTTGTCTGCTGATGACAGCATATTTATAGTAGGCATAATAGTCACTCCCATCTAATTAACCTTGTTCTTATATTATTGTACTCTATTTTTATTAAATATTGATTAATATTACCTTAAAAATTCCTTAAATTTTTTAAATATGCTAAAATACCTATTACTGACCTAAAAGACCACTAACATATGCTAACATGTTAATGGTCTTTTTACCTTGCCCATAATCACCATATTTATACTTCTATAAATTGTTTATATATTTCTGGCTTATTCTTTGTTTTATTTTGTTTATATCCATCGCAAGCGATGATTAAAAGTATTATGCCTATAAATAAAAACATTGCATGAATTCCTATGGCATACCTTCCATCTATTAATGAAAAAAATGAAGAAAATGAAAGAGCAAGAATGTTATTTATAAAATGTGCAAATATACTTAAATAAATTGACTTCGAACTTAAATATATAAATCCAAGAACTAATCCCAATAAAAAAGCATTTACACCTTGAGGAATATTCATATGAACTATTCCAAATAGTAATGCAGATATAACAATAGCTATAGCTGGATTTATTTTTTTAGACATTCCTTTTAATAAAATTCCTCTAAAAATAATTTCTTCATATATAGGTGCTATAATTATAACACTTATTATTAATATAATAGGTGATACAGTAATTTCATCGAACGCCTCATTTATAAAACTTGGCATAGATATACCGCTTACCCAAAATATTAAACTATTATCAAATATAAGTCTAAATGCTACAATCATAAGTGCAACATAAAAAAATTTCATCCCATTTAAATAAGGTTTATGATTTTTCTCATTTGATCTATTACTCAGCAATTTAACTAAAACGATAATAACATAATATTTTACCAATACTCCAAAAATAAAAATTACATAAGGTAATATTTTTTCAAATCTCCCAGAGAATAAATTTGTAATCTCTACAGGCACCTGTCCAAATCCCTCTAGTAAAATTGATAGAAACATCACAAACAGAGCTTTAATAATACCCATTTTTTTAATATTGATTGTTCCATTTTCTATGTTTTCTAAAAATTTCATTTAATCACGCTCTCTATTTTTTTGTAATTTTCAATAACTTCAATAGGGCCCTTTTCTATTACTCCAATTAATATTATTACATATATAACAATATTCTTTATACTTTATGCTTTATGATAATGCTATATATCTTTATCTTAATTAATATATTTTTTTCATTTTACGTATATAATTTACCTTTTTCTATTTATTTAATATTATATTTACTTATACTCCACATTATAACTTTTGATTCTCCTAACTAATGTAAACCTCACCATCCTTTCTTCTATTGTAATATAAAGTGTACCATATATTTTATAAAATGATGTTAACTCAATAAAAATTTTACTATAAATACTACTATTATCTATTTATTTTTCACCAAAACAAAAAATCCATGTTTCTATATATCATAATTTACAATATATAAAAACATGGATCAATGTTAAATTATTTATTTACCTATAAATTCTTGAGTCCAATAAATAGCTCCACTTTTATCTTTTGCTATTCCAACTCCAATATCAGTAAAATCTTTACTTAAAATATTAGCTTTGTGTCCTGGCGAGTTCATCCACCCAGTCATTACTGATGATGCTGTTGGTTGACCCATTGCAATGTTTTCACCAGCTGCTGTATATGTAATACCGAATTGTTTCATCATGTCAAAAGGCGAACCATAAGTTGGTGATGTATGATCAAAATAATTATTAGTTACCATATCTCCAGATTTTGTTCTAGCTACATTTGAAAGCTGTGAATTATCCTTTAAAGCAGCTAGTCCAACTTTTGCTCTTTCCTGATTAACTAGTGTTACTACTTCTTTTTCCATTTTACTATTATCAGTTGTAGTTGATGCTACTTTCGCTGTTGTTGCTTTTGTAGCAGTCGTCTTTGCAGGTACTGTCTTCGTAGGAACTGCCTTTGCAGGAGTTACTTTTGAAGGTGCTACTTTTGCTGGTGTTACTTTTGTAGGTGCTGCTTTGGCAGGAACTACTTTGGTAGGTGTTGTTTTAGTAGGAGTAACCTTTGTAGGTACTACCTTTATAGGAGTCGCTTTACAAAGAGTCGCTACCTGATCCTTAACTGACGCATAATTTGGAATCGCTATTCCATATTTAGCACATATAGCTTGTAAATTATTTCCTGTTATAACTGTGTTATTAAGAGTACTACAATCTTGTGCATACACTGCTGAACTTATTCCAGTTGTTGCTAAAATACCCAAAGTTAATATTAATGCTCTTAAAGATTTCTTCATCTTTTGTACCTCACCTTCTAATTTTAATATACAAAGTATGTTTTTTCTTTGTCCCCCTATACTAACATCTAAATGATGTTAGTAGTTTATTTATTGGTGGTAATTTTGTAATATTATGTTTTATTTAGGTATAATTACAGTTAATTTGTTGTTTATTTTAAATGTTTTTTAATAAAATCATCATAATAATTCTATTAACGTCACCAACAATAGAAGTGCTCTTATTTGCAAGTTTTTTTATTTCTTTAGCCACTACAGCAAAACCCTTACCTTCTTGCCCCGCCCTAGCTGCTTCAATAGCTGCATTTAAGGATAAAAGGTTAGTTTGATTAGAAATTTCAGTTATGCTAGCTAAAAGGTTATTTATTTCACATATGTTTTCTTCTAATATCTAAAAACTATGTGAAACCATATCCATAGAGTTTTGCACATTCATTAAACTTTATTTTATATATTAATAGTGCGATTATTTCTACAGGTAAGCCATTGTAAATAGTGGATTTAACTTCTACTCTATACAACATACAACTAATGTATTAAATTTTGTTATCAACGCAAATAAGCATTTATAATTTAATATAAATGCTTATTTGTTCAATTTAAAATAAAGTGATGTTAAATTTTTTAGAATATATTCATTTCGTCCTTCATAATAGCTTCATTAACTTCATTAACTAAATCAGTACTTGATTCTTTCATCACATTTTGTTCAACATTTTGTTCAACATTTTGTTCAACATTATCTTCAATAGTAATTATATTATCAGCATTTGAAATGCCCACACTTTTCACTGGTTTTTCTAAATTATTTTCATCCATAAGTTATCCTCCTTTTCAATATACAAATTACACTGTATTTATTCAATGCATTAATTAGTGTATCCATTTATTTAAAATAATAATATTAATATGAATGAAAAATAATATAAGATATTTAAGAAAATAACTTGAATTTAGACAGGAGGATCTAGCGACTTCGCTTGGAGTTACAATGCAGACTATAAAGGCAATTGAAAATGAAAAGTATAATCCCACTCTGGAATTAGCTATGAACCTTTCTAAACTATTAAACACTACTGTAGAAAGATTATTCATACTTGATAGTTAAAAACACAATGTATAAAACTATCATCTTATACATTGTGTTTTTCATTACTATTTCAAATTAAGTTTTGCAAAGGCCTCAGCCATAGCAGAATTCCCAGAATTGACAGGTTCTTCTTTCTTATTCTGCTGATTTAAGAATCTGCTAACATCCTTTTTATTTAATGCACTTTTCTCTGATTCTCGACGTTTGTTAAAAGCTGATAGTTTTTCTCTATATCCGCAACCACAAACAAATATCTTATTGTCTCCATCGCCTCTAATTTCCATTTTCTTATGACAAGTAGGACAACGTGCATTGGACATTTGTGAAACTCCCTTACGATATCCACAGTCTCTATCAGGACAAACTAGCATTTTGCCTCTTTTACCGCTAACCTCAAGAAGATTCTTGCCACAGTCAGGGCATTTCACCCTTGTTGCGTTATCATGCTTATATGCTTCTGTAGAGGCCACAACGTTACCTACAAGTTTTGATGCATATCCTCTCATCTCTTTTACAAAATCCATGGAATTAGCTTTTCCTTTACCAATAAGTTGTAGTTGTTTTTCCCACTTAGCGGTAAGCTCTGGTGATTTTAAATCCTTCGGAACTAAACCTATTAACTGTATTCCTTTTGAAGTTGGGTGAATATCTTTACCCTTTCTCTCCATATAAAAAGTGTTAAATAGTTTTTCAATTACATCTGCCCTTGTTGCCGGGGTCCCAAGTCCTGATGTATTATCTAACGCTTCTCTTAAACTATCATCCTCTATATTCTTACCTGGATGCTCCATAGCTGTAAGTAGCGTAGCTTCATTATATCTAGCAGGTGGCTTAGTTTTCTCATTAACAGACCTAACTGAAGTAAGTTTGACTTCTTCCCCCTTCTTTATTGGTGGAAGTGACTGATCTTTTTCATCTCCATTACCCGAGCTACTTATTTCTTTCCATCCCTTTGATTTAACTATTTTACCTTTTGCAGAAAAGCTTTCACCCTTAACATTTATAACTAGAGTGGTTTGCTCATACTCAAAAGGTTGGCTGAGAACTTCTAAGAACCTTTTTACAACAAGATCATATATATTTTTCTCTTCTCTGTTTAAACTCGATAAATCTACATGCTGCTCTGTAGGAATTATAGCATGATGGTCTGATACCTTGCTATTATCCACTAGTCTACTTGTAGTATGTATTCTACCTTTTATTATACTTCTTGCAGCTTTCTCATATGGTCCTATGGCTATGCTCTTTAATCTATCAATAAGTGTAGGTACTATATCAGTTGTAATATGCCTTGAATCTGTTCTTGGATAAGATAATATCTTATGATTTTCATATAATCTCTGCATCTGATTAAGAGTTTGTTTTGCAGAATATCCAAATTTTCTATTTGCATCTCTTTGAAGCTCAGTTAAATCATATGCAAGTGGTGGAAGCTCCTTTTTAGATGATTTATTTAATTCAACTACTGTTCCCATTTGATTGTTTACTTTAGCAGCGACATCTTCTGCCTTTTTCTTATCAAATGTACGTGAGTCTCCATTTTTACTTGACCAATGAACTGTAAAGTCATTTACCTTTCCGTTTACTGTCCAGTAATCCTTTGGAATAAATTTCTTTATTTCATTTTCTCTTTCAACAATAAGAGCTAATGTAGGTGTTTGAACTCTTCCTGCTGATAATTGCGCATTATATTTACAAGTTAAAGCTCTTGTAACATTTAGTCCAATAAGCCAATCTGCTTGAGCTCTTGATTGCGCTGCCCAAAATAAGTTCTCATAATCTTTTCCTGGTTTAAGGTTATTAAATCCATCTCTTATAGCTTTTTCTGTTTGAGAAGATATCCAAAGCCTCTTTATAGTCTTTCTAAATCCTGCCTTCTGAATAATCCAACGCGCTACAAGTTCTCCTTCACGCCCAGAATCTGTAGCAATGACAAGTTCATCTACATCCGGTCTTTTAAGTAGTCCGTGTACAATTTTATATTGCTTTGATGTTTCCTTAATAACCACCAGTTTTAGGTCCTTTGGTAGCATAGGAAGATCTTCTATTCTCCAACTTTTATATTTTTCATCATATGCCTCTGGATCTGCAAGCGTAACAAGATGTCCTAGTGCCCATGTTACAATATATTTTGATCCCATTAAATATCCATTTCCACCTTGAGTACAATTTAAAAACTTTGCAAGTTCTTTACCAACTGATGGTTTTTCCGCTAAGACTAATGTCTTTCCCATATATAAAACTTCCTCTCATATTTCAAATAATTTAGTAATTCTCCTAGGATTAGTTGTTGCCTCTATATTTATTATAAACTACTTTATACATAATGTTCAATTGTTTGTGGTGGAGCAATAACTACCAAGGTGTTTTTTATTCCCATAAATGATATAATATTTAATATCATAATATCCACTATTAAAGACTATAATATATATTATTAAATAAGTTTAGAGGTAATTGAATGAATTATATTGTATTTGATTTAGAATTTAACCAAGGCTACAATTTTGCAAAAGGAACTAAATGTTTAATTAATCCTAAGTGTCCCTTTGAAATAATCCAAATAGGCGCTATAAAACTAAATGACCATTTTGAGACTATTGGAACTCTTGATGTAATAGTAAAACCAGAAATTTATACTACACTCAATCCCTTTGTAAAAGAACTTACCGGGATAACAATGGAGGAACTTAATAAAGGCATATCTTTTAAAAAAATGTATAAAGATTTTTTAAATTTTATTAAAGCTGATAGAAGTGTATTATGCGTATGGGGAATTGCTGATATAAAGGAATTAATTCGTAATATAGAATATTATGAATTGGACACTTTAAGTGCACCAATAGAATATATCGATATTCAATCCCATGCATCTACTGCTCTTGATTGCAAAAAAGGAATTAACATTGGGCTAGGTAATGCAGCTAAACTGCTTAGTGTACCTATAGAAAGTCAATTTCATGATGCTTTTAATGATGCTTTCTATACTACTGAAGTTTTCAAAAAAATCTATAACAGTAAAATTGAACCCAACATATACGTTCCTAAAGTTAAAAGATTAAACCGATTAGGTGTCCAAAATTATAAAATTGACCTTCATAGTTTAACTAATCAATTTGAAAAAATGTTCAAGAGAGAAATGAGTATAGATGAAAAATCTATTATTAAATTATCTTATATTATGGGTAAAACAAATCAATTTCAAATTAAAATTGACACAAAAATAAAGCAAAAAAAATAAAATCAGTATAGAATTATTTTCTATACTGATTTTTTATAATTATTAGTTTTCTGTTTCTTCACTTACTTCATTTTCCACATTAGGATTTTTATTTTCTAAATTAGCTTTTCTATTATCCAATGTATTGAGATTTATAGGATGAGTAATCATGTCTTCTGTTGTACTCATTATAAATCTGTTTAAATATATTTTTCCCTCTGGAGTGTTTGCTACAGCATAAGGCTCTGTATCTTTTTTAAATAGAACCCATGTATAACCATTGTTAATTACTCTATTTAAATCTTCTTTATCAATTATTGTTCTTGCTTTCTCTTTACCGTATCTGTCTCTTAATATTACAGCAACAGACTCTTCATCTATTCCTTCATAACTATTCATTGTGTTTTGATCATATACTTCTAAGTTGGATTTTCTATTATCTAGAGTATCCCCATTAATATGTCTTACAGGTGCTTTTGGATGAACATCTAATATAAATGATTGCAAACTTTGCTTTCTTCTATATTTCTTTTCTTCGATATAATAACTACCTAGATTTTGTGCTAAGAAATTATTAAAATCTTTATTCCATTCTGCAAACCAACGACCTTTTTCTAATACCCTTTGTAAATCTTCAGTATCTATTTTACAATCAATGGTAGTACCATCTTTTTTAAGTATTTTTAAAAATGTAATATCTGCTAATGTCTGGAATTTGTTTAATTTAACTTCAACTTTAGGAGTTTCTTTCTTATTTTCAACTTTAACGGTTTCTTTTTTAATTTCGTTTTTTATGATAGGACACCTCTTTCTTCTATTTAGGCATCATCAAAAAATAACCAGTCAGCATACTAGCCTATTTTTTTAATATGCCTTGTAAGGGCTTTAAAATCATATATAATTTTAATATTTCCCTAATTTTTTTAATAACAACTCAATTTTCCTTAGGACACACATGTTTATTTTACTACATTATTTTAATTATACCACATTTCCCGGCTAAATTGGCATATTTCTAATAATATTATTTTTTATTTTAAAATAATATTAAATATTTTGTTATAATTTTCTTTATAATAAATATTTTTTTACCTTTTAGGTTAAACTTCTTAATATATAAATTAAGGAGGAGATACCATGCCAAAAATCAATTGTAGTGTTTCAAATTGCTCTCATAATGATGAAAACACATGTTATGCTAATATAATAAATGTCGGAGGTAAAAGTGCTAGAAAAGATTCCGATACTTGTTGTTCTACTTTTTTAGATTGTATTGCCTATAGCGATCTTACCAATATAGTAAATGATAAGAAGAATGAATGTGATGTAATTTCTTGTAATGTTGGTACTTGCACCTATAACTCTAACGAACTGTGTAGCGCGAAATCCATAGATGTTAATGGTGAAAACGTTAATCTCTACTCAGAAACTGACTGTTTAACTTTTAAAGCTAAATAATTATACAACTTTAATAAGAAATAAGGATATCTTAGTACTCAATATAAGGTATCCTTTTAACTATTTCTTAATCCTATTACCTCACCTATGGTTAGTTTACGCCACATGCCACTCTCTATCCCATCAACTTTTATATCAACAATTCGAATGCGCTCTAGTCTTACAACTGTATATCCAAAAGTTTTACTCATTCTACGAATTTGTTTATTTAACCCTTGTGTTAGAATAATTTCAAATGTATTCTCTGATATTCTACTAACTTTACAAGGCCTTGTGTTAACACCACAAATTTGAACTCCTTTTGACATGCCTTCAATAAAATTATTATCATACGGCTTATTTATAGTTACTATATATTCTTTCTCGTGTTCATTTTTAGATTCTAAAATATTATTTGCAAGTTCGCCATCGTTAGTCATAAGTATCAACCCCTGGGATGCCTTGTCTAACCTGCCAACTGGGAATATGTATTCTGGATAATTCATGAAGTCAATTATATTACTAGCTACTGTTTTTTCTGCAGTGCATGTAATTCCAACAGGTTTGTTAAGTGCGATATAAATTTTTTCCTTTTTTATTATATTTTTATTATCAACAAGAATATTATCCTTTTCCTCTACCCACTGACCCTTCATACAAAGTAGTCCATTTACAATTATTCTATTTTCCTCAATAAGTTTATTAGCTCCAGTTCTTGAGCAAATCCCATAATTACTAAGAAGTTTATTTATTCTCATAATAACTCTTTTTCCTTTCATTATAAAATATAGATATATGTTTACATTTATCTATATATCTATATATGTCTACAAATATATATAAACATTTTAAGTTTATTTATAAAATAAGTATACATCATAATAACATATCGTCTTAAAAAAAATGACCCATAAGCAATCTGCTCATGAGTTATTACTAATATGTCAAAATTTACAACCATTAATTAGTTTGTTCTAGCATTTTATCAATTACAACTTGTGTAAACTCGATTGTTCCAGTTTTACCACCTAAATCGCAAGTTAAATGTTTTCCTTCTTTAAGAACAGCAACTACCGCTTGTTCTATTTTATTTGCAGCCTTAACTTCTCCTATATGTCTTAGCATCATTACTGATGATAGAATACAAGCAGTTGGGTTAGCTATGTTCTGCCCTGCTATATCTGGAGCTGATCCATGAGCTGGTTCAAACACTGCACCGTCTTCACCAATGTTAGCTCCTGGTACTAGTCCTAGTCCACCAACTAAACCTGCTGCCATGTCAGAGAGTATATCTCCATATAGATTAGGCATAACAAGCACATCATATTTCTCTGGATTCATAACAAGTTTCATGCTCATGGCATCAACTATAACATCTCCAAAGGCAATATCTTTATGTGTAGCTGCAACACTTCTTGCGCATCGTAAGAACAATCCATCAGAAAGTTTCATGATATTTGCTTTATGAACAGCTATAACTTCTTTTCTATTTTGTTCTTTTGCTATTTTAAAAGCATATTCCACAATTCTATCACTAGCTTTTTTACTTATTATCTTTATGCTCTCGGCAATATCGTCAGTAATCATATGTTCTATACCTGCATATAAATCCTCACTATTTTCTCTTACTATTATTAAATCAACATTCCCAAATCTTGAAGGAACCCCTTCAAATGTTCTTATAGGCCGAATATTTGCATATAGATTTAATTCCTGTCTTAGTGTAACATTAACACTTTTAAATCCCTTACCTACAGGTGTAGTTACAGGTCCTTTAAGTGCAACTTTATTCTTTTTAATGCTTTCTAAAACATAAGGAGGCATAGGAGTACCAAACTCTTCTATAACTTCTGCACCCATACGTACTATTTCCCAATTAATGCAGGCTCCACTTTTTTCTAATATCTTAACAGTAGCTGTGGTTACTTCTGGTCCAATTCCGTCTCCTGGTATAAGTGTAATATTATGTTTCATTATTCTACGCACCTACCTTTTTCTTGTTTTTCATAAGATTTATTAATCCACCGTGTATAAGCATTTCTTTTTCTCTTTGAGTTACTTCAGGAAGAGTTTCATACTCAGTTCCTTTTGTAATGTTTTTTACAATAACTGTATCTTTTTTTATTTGATTTGCAGCATCTTTAATTACTAATTCATCCATCATATCTATATTTTCATAATCCTTAGCGTCTTTAAATACCAATGGTATTATAGCGTTATTAATTAAATTAGCTTTATGAATTCTTGCAAAAGATTTTGTAAGAACAACCTTAACTCCTAAATACAGTGGTGCAAGTGCTGCATGTTCACGGCTTGATCCTTGACCATAGTTTGAGCCTGCAACTATTATTCCTCCATCATATTTTTTAGCCTTAGCTGGAAACTCTGCATCGCTAGGTGTTAAACAAAACTCTGCAAGATATGGAATGTTAGATCTAAATGGAAGTAATTTCGCATTAGATGGCATTATATCATCCGTTGTAATGTTATCGCAAAGTTTAGTTAAAACTTTACCTGTAACATTTTCATCTAATTCTTTTGCTTTAGGGAATGGCTTTATATTAGGTCCTCTTTTAACTTCTAAATCTGTTCCATCTTCTGCTGGTGTTATTATTAAATTATCATTAATCAAGAATTTTTCTGGCATAGGCACAACAACTGCTTCTCCAAGTTCTCTTGGATCTGTTATATACCCTTTAAGTGCTGATGCAACCGCAACTTCTGGGCTTACAATATAAACACTTGCAGAAACTGTCCCTGATCTGCCTTTAAAATTTCTATTAAAAGTTCTTAATGATACTGCATCAGTTGCAGGCGCTTGACCCATTCCTATACAAGGACCACATGCACTTTCAAGTATTCTAGCCCCAGCATCAATCATATCTCCAAGTGCACCGTTTTTAGACAGCATATTTAAAACTTGTTTTGAACCTGGTGCAATAGCAAGTGACATCTCTTCAGGTATTGTTTTACCTAAAAGTATTTTTGACACTTTCATCATATCAACATAAGATGAATTAGTGCAACTTCCTATTAACACTTGATCTACTTTTATATCTTTTAGTGAGGATACTAAAACTACCTTATCTGGACTATGAGGACAGGCAGCAAGAGGTTCAATTTTACTTAAATCTATTTTAACTACCTCATCATATACTGCTCCATCATCCGCCTTAAGTTCTACATAATCTTTTTCTCTATCTTGCGCTTTTAAGAATGCATGAGTTACCTCATCACTAGGAAAGATTGAAGTTGTTGCTCCAAGCTCTGCACCCATATTTGTGATAGTTGCTCTATCTGGTACGCTTAAAGTTTTTAGTCCCTCTCCAGCATACTCAAATATTTTATTAACTCCACCTTTAACTGTTAACCTTCTTAATAACTCTAAAATAATATCTTTAGCTGCAACCCAAGGATTAAGTTTTCCTGTTAACTCTACTTTTACAATTTTAGGCATTGTTATGTAATATTCTCCACCGCCCATTGCAACAGCAACATCAAGACCACCTGCGCCTATAGCAATCATTCCTATTCCGCCACCAGTTGGAGTATGGCTATCAGACCCAAGTAAAGTTTGACCTGGCACACCAAATCTTTCTAAGTGTACTTGGTGACAAATACCATTCCCAGTTTTAGAAAAATATATGCCATGTTTTTTTGCTACATTTTGTATATATAAATGATCATCTGCATTTTCTGGACCAGTTTGCAAAATGTTATGATCTATATAGGCAACAGACTTTTTAGTTTGAACTTTATCAATTCCCATAGCTTCAAATTGAAGATATGCCATTGTACCAGTAGAATCTTGGGTTAAGGTTTGATCTATCTTAATTGCAATCTCACTATTAGTAATCATTTCTCCCTTAACCAAATGGGCTTTAATTATTTTTTGCGCAGCAGTATATGCCATGTTATCCCTCCATTTTATATATATAAATTTGTTCTACAATATCTAACATATATCAAAAATCATTATTATTATTATGTTTTTTCGTACTTAATTGTGGAATAATTTTTCTTGCAATTAGTTCTAATTCTTCACTTTTCATTACAGTGCTTCTTCCAGTCTCATATTGCTTATCTACCCAGTCTTTTATAGTATTAATTCTTTCATCTTTTTTATCAATTTTATCTGAATCCTTCAATCTATAATAAGTATTAACCCAAGCTGCAATACCTGCATGTCCTGAGTGTTCATTAACTGCCACAACAATTGGCCTACCTAATATTTTTTCAGTATCAAAAATATTGTATATTTCTTCGTCCTTTAGTATTCCATCTGCATGAATACCTGCCCTTGTAACATTAAATTCACTACCCACATAAGGTGTCCTAGGTGGAATACTATATTTAAACTCACCTTCAAAGTATTGTCCAATCTCACTTATAAGCTTAAGATTCATATTTTTTACATTTCCTCTTATTTGACCATATTCTATAATCATTGCTTCAAGTGGACAATTACCTGTTCTCTCACCAATACCAAAAAGTGATGTATTTATAGCTGAGCATCCGTGTAACCATGCTGTAGTAGCATTGGGAACTACATTATAAAAGTCATTATGTCCGTGCCATTCAAGATACTGCGAAGGCACTCCACCATACTTTATTAATCCATTGATGATTTGTGGCACACTTCTTGGGAGCTCCGTCCCACAGTAAGGCAAACCAAGACCTAATGTATCACAGGCCCTAATTTTTATCTTAATACCAGATTCCCTGGATAACTGCATAAGCCTTTGTACTAGTGGTATAACAAAACCAAAAAAGTCAGCTCTAGTTATATCTTCAAGATGACATCTTGGAACTATTCCATTTTCTAGTGCTTCTTCTACCAATGAAACGTATAGATCCATCGCCTCTTGCCTTGTTTTATTAAGCTTTTTGAATATATGATAATCTGAGCAGGACATAAGCATTCCAGTCTCTTTAAGTCCCATGTCCTTAACAAGTTTAAAATCTTCCTTATTTGCTCTTATCCATGATGTTACCTCTGGAAATTCATATCCTCTTGCTAAACATTTCTTAACGGCATTTCTATCCTTCTCCGTATATAAAAAGAACTCTGTTTGTCTAATTATACCCGAATTATTATCAAGTTTGTGTAAATAATCGAATATTTTAACTATTTGCTTTTCAGTATAAGTATCCATAGACTGTTGACCATCCCTAAATGTAGTATCCGTAATCCAAATATCATCAGGTATAGACATTGGAATCTGCTCTCCTCCAAAAATAACCTTAGGAATTTCTGAGTATGGGAATATATCTTTAAACAACCTAGGCTGCTGTTCATTCACTAACTTAAAATCGCTCATATCAATCTTAGACTCATTATTATTTATTAATTTGAACTTATTCACTTATTCTCCCCCTTCTTAGTCATTCCTTATTTGCATTTTTAACTACTGCATATAATTCAAGAATATATGAATGCTACACGCATTAAAATTTCATTTAATGCTAATTATATAGGTTGTGAATAGTTTTGTAAAGATATTTTGCAACATCGAACTGCATATCCATCATTTATCAAAATAGTTATTCTTATGGTAATTAAATGAAAGTTATTTTGAGCAACTTTCCCTTTTTATAATCTATATCAAGACCTCACTCTTTATCATACTGAACTACATCATATTCTAAAAAACAAATAGTCCTGTTTAGCCCTAAATAGTCCACATAGATTCTTAAATTTTTTTATTTTATTATTATTAATATTATTTGGCCAATAAGGAAAACTAATATAAATAAAATTATTGGAGTGGATATATTTGAGAAAAATATTTTTAATTATAATATTAATACTTTCTTCTTTATTATTCCCTATAAAAGCCATGGCAATTGATAATACTAAATCAAATGAATGTATGTTGTTATTTAATTTGCCTGATAAAGGCGTTATGCAAGGGATGACATTCTTTGATGGATATTTTTATTGTAGTTTTGATTTAAGTAATGGAAATGGAAAAATAGTTAAATATGATAGTGTCGGAAGTAAAATATCTGAAACAAAACCTATGGCTATAGGTCACTGTGCAGAAATCTCATATAGGGCGAGTACCAATAAAATATATATTTGTAATGGTGGTGGAAATAATCCAACTCATGTTTATGTTGTCGATTATAATTCAAGTAAAATACAAACTGATTTAAATTATGCACGTTTAGGTCATTCTGCTTTACTTGCTATAGATAATGTACACAATTTTTTAATTTTACATACTACTTTAAGTGGTGACACTGGAAACCCCAAATTTACTATTATAAACTTAGCTAACATGAGTACAGTTGCTAGTTTTAATATTGTTAGCCAAGGAATTCCTCAAGGGCTTGAAACAGATGGAAAGAATATTTACCTATATACAAATAATAAAATCACAATAATAGATTATAATGGTACTATAATTTCGTCTTATTCTATAAATAAAACAGGAGAAAGTGAAGGTTTAACAATTGCTTTTGAAAATGGGACATCATTTTTAGCCATGGGATATAATTCTCCAAATAGAATTTATGCATTAAAAAGCAATAAAAAAAAGAAGCCTAGCAGCTTCTAAATAATTCTTTATTCTTTATTTCTTATAAATCTTTAAAGCATCGAAAGAATTATTTTTTTCAAATATAAATGTTGCTCCATAGCCGTCACGACCTATTACATTCTCATTGCCTTCCTTAAGTACAATATTATTATCTTCATCTGTATATCCTAATTCAAAATCATCTAATAAAGTTAATAGTTTTTGTTTATCTGTCATTTTTTCCACCCCTCGCCACTATAATATATTTTTTATTATACCTTATTGGTATTTAATATTCAACAAGTTAACAAAATATTACAAAAACTTTAGTGCAGATAAATCAAGAAATATCCAAAAAGGAAGCATCAAAATGATTTTCATCCTTCTTATGCTTCCTTTAATTATTATTTTTATATTAACTTCTAAAAGATTCTTCTTCCAGTTAAAAATGCTGTTCTCCAATAACCACTTAGTTCAGTTATATGAACAACTGTGCCAGTTTTTTGTGCTTGCATAAATTTATTATTTCCAACATATATTCCCACATGAGAAGCCCCTAGAAAAAACACTAAATCTCCTACTTGAAGATTGTTTATACTAACAGCTCTACCTTCTCCTACTTGGGTATAAGTTGTTCTAGACAAATTAACACCGACACTTTTATATATATATTGCACGAATCCTGAACAATCAAAACCAGTAGAAGGTGTTGCGCCGCCATATGTATAACGTATTCCAAGTAACTGATTTGCATTCGCCATTAGATTACTTATTTTAGACGCTGTACTTCCTTCTAATGATGTACCCGACTTTGGTATTGTAACAACTGCTGAAGTTGTACTTACATATGATTTTGCAATATATCCCCATGTGTTATTATATTTGATTTTGTAATAACCATTTAAAGTTCCATATAAACTTATGTTATTAGTTGGATTAATTGATCCAATAACATTATTTCCTGAAGCTGCAGTTCTACGTACATTTAAACACCATACCTTAGTACTTCCTACCCCAGTTTTGGTTGTGCTAGATAGTGTAGCAGAGTTTGTTGTTGTTACAACTGTTGAAGCTGTTGTTGTACTTACATATGATTTTGCAATATATCCCCATGTATTATTATATTTGATTTTGTAATAACCATTCAAAGTTCCATATATGCTTATATTTTTAGTTGGATTAATTGATCCAATAACATTATTTCCTGACGTCGCAGTTTTTCGTACATTTAAATACCATACGCTAGTACTACCTACTCCGGTTTTGGTTGTACTAGATAACGTAGCAGATGATGCATTAGTAGCTTGTCCTATTTTCACATACGAACTACTCACATATCCAGTTTTGCCATTATACGTTACTTTGTAAAACGCACCACTTTTCCCTAAAGTATTTATCTTCGTATTTCTTGGTATCGAAGTTAAAATTGAAGATGATAGTGAAGGTTTCTGCCTAACGTTTAACGCACTTGCATTTATTACTCCACTATCAGCAAACGCAACTTTAGAACTTGCTAGAGTTAAGAATATTGTTATTAAAGCTAATCTTCCTTTCATTATTTACCCCCAATATTTATTTTAAGTGTATGTCACTTTTTGCGCGGATATAAATTAATAAAAATACTATACTATTGCTTTCTATTAATTAATTTAGATAATTTATATTTTGCGCTTTATTTATTTAAATTTTGTAATCGTTTAAAATTAATAGTTGTTTCTTTTTAATATTAATTTTTCATCATCATTTAAGTATTTAAAAATATTCGCCGGCAAATATTTATATATTTATTAGGCTTTTAGTTCTGGTTTATTTGTTTAGATATTAGGCAAAACTTGTTATTTTTTTCTTCAACATTTATATTATACCAAAAAAATATAATTTGTAAAATTTTTTTGTTGTTTTTAAGCACCATTAGTTGCTAATTTGCCTAATTACAAAGCAAAATAAGACATAATTTCATGTAAAAAATATGTGGCCATTTTTGCTGTTTATTAATGTAGATTAATTTTTATTAAGTTATATATTAGAATTCAATTTAATAAAATTTTATTATTTTTATTTATTTAGTCATAAAACAAACAAAATTATCGAATTTTTGGATCATTTTTAAAGTATTCTTCTTCCTGTTACAAATGAGGTTCTCCAGTAACCACTTAATTGAGTTGTCTGAATAACTGTACCCGTTTTTCTTGCTTGTATAAATTTGTTATTTCCAATATATAATCCCACATGTTCATTTCCTATAAAAAATACTAAATCACCTGCTTTAAGACTTCTCAAACTCACGATTTTACCTTTTTTTACTTGTTGATAAGTTGTTCTTGGTAAATTAACACCAACACTTTTATAAATATATTGTGTTAACCCTGAGCAATCAAAACCAGTAGATGGAGAAGTTCCACCATATCTATAACGAGTTCCTAGTAATTTTTGTGCTCTTGACACAATAGTATTCAGTTTAGATGATGTACTTGATGAAGCAGTGACAGCTTGTACCATTTTTATATATGAACCATACACATATCCAGTTTTCCCTTTATAAGTTACTTTGTAAAAAGAACCATTTTTCCCCAGAGTATTTATCTTCGTATTTCTTGGTATAGAAGTTAAAACCGAAGATGTAAGTGAAGGTTTCTGCCTAATATTTAGTGTGCTTGCATTTACTACTCCACTATCAGCAAATACAGTATGAGAACTTGCTAGAGCTAATAATACTACAAATAAAGCTAATATTTTTTTCATATACTCCCCCCAAATTTATAATTATATCAAGTTACTTTTACATATTTTTCTTATTATATTTAACATAATGTTTACATTATACCAGAAAAATGTATTTATTGACAATTAAATTAATTCTTTTATTAAAAAAGTTAGAAAAATAATTCCATATTATATAAACACTAAAAAACTCCACCTAGGTAAAACACCCAAGTGGACCTTATTGAAATTATTTTATATATATTTCTCCGTTTCTTTACTTTCTTTTAGTTCATTAACTAAATGCTTAATCTCTTGATCCTTATTTTTGTCCATTACGAGTATTACATCTCCTGCATCAACAATTATAAGGTCCTTTATACCAAATCCAATTATCAATCTATCTTTGCCAAATACTGAGCAGTTTTCGCTCTCTTCCATAAACGTATTACCCAAAACATTGTTGCCACGTAAATTACTTAGGAATCTTGAAAGTGCTGCAAATGTCCCTATATCATCCCATACGAAATCGCATTTTATAACAAAAGCCCTTCTGGTCTTCTGCATTATACCAAAATCAACAGATATACCATCTATATTATTATATTGTTCTTTTATTACATCGCTTTCCTCATCAGTTTCTAATGATTGATATATGGTCATTAATCTTTTATACATCTTAGGTAAATATTTTTCCATTTCACGCAAGTATACATCTGCTCTCCATACAAACATACCACTATTCCAAAGGAAATTACCTTTTATAAGCAAGTCTTTTGCTACTTCCGCGTTAGGTTTTTCTAAAAATCGTTCTACTCTAAATGTAGGTATCTCTGCATTTACTCTATCACCCATTTCTATATAACCGTAACCAGTCTCTGGCCTTGTAGGTTGCACTCCTATGGTTACTAACCCTCTTTTTTTATTTGCAATTTCAACTCCTTGAAGTACTGTTTCTTTAAACTCCTTTTCATTTTCTATATAATGATCAGAAGGTAGCACTATCATAGTTGCTTCCTTGTCTAGTTTTAATAGTTTTGCGGCAGATAGACCAATACATGTAGCAGTCTCTTTATTACTTGGTTCCACAAATATATTTTCCCTTTTAATCTCTGGAAGTTCATCACAAATTTTATCAAAGTACTCTTCATTAGTAACTACATAAATATTTTCATTGCTAACTAAACACTTTATTCTATCTACAGTGCTTCTTAAAAAGCTCTTATTATTAATAATATTTAAAAACTGCTTTGGGTTTTG
>ERZ1463037.18-NODE-18-length-29474-cov-21.082158_pt1 | contig 29474 bp, 36 predicted proteins | sample MGYA00564484_ERZ1463037 | MGnify/ENA primary metagenome ERZ1463037 (study PRJEB39244, sample SAMEA3635151) | Helicobacter pylori | study: EMG produced TPA metagenomics assembly of PRJEB11511 data set (Assembly of a 5300-year-old Helicobacter pylori... | reverse complement strand
ACGCCCATGATTAGCGAAGTGGCTACTAATAAGCTAAATCAAGCTAAAACGCCCACGCCCACTAAAGAAAACGATGCCATTACTCGCTTTAAAAATAGATTTAAAACGCCAGATAATGCTAAAACTAGCCCTACCATAACCCCCACGCCTAAAAACGCTGATAATAAGCCAACACAAGCGAATAATGAATCCTTGACTAACTTTGAAAACATAGTGCTTACAAGTCCTAAATACTTTGATTATAAGATAATATCGGTTACGAAAGGCTCATTATACTATGAAATAAAGGCGTTCTGTGATTTAAAGAAAAAGCATGAGCTGATTAAACTGCTCGTTGCTGAGTATAGTAACCCCCTAGATCACTTCTTTAAACAAGGTTACAAATTCAAGCATTATCAAAAACAAGAAAGCGATGCCGACTTTGACAAATATATCCATAAAATGGTCTCACTCATTCATAGCGATAATAAGTATGGCGATATTTATTCTTATTTGAAAATCATGCGCATCTTTAAACGCTATGATGATAAAATTCAAGTGGAATTAAAAGATGTAGATAAAGAGGGCGTTGTGATAAAGCCATTCATTGCTGACAATAGCGCGCATTTGTCTGCGTGGTTTAATAAATACCAATTTGGGAGTTACTGATGTTAGATAAGATTGTCGTTTTTTGTGGTCGTTATGGTAGTGGTAAAACCACGCTCGCTAAACTGCTTTATTCGTGCCTTATTGATAAAGGCTATCCTTGCTATCAAGTAAGCTTTTCTAATCTGCTAAAACAAAAGTTAGGCGCATTATTAAAGGCTGACTTTATCAATAACGCTGACTTTAAAAATGAAAGCGTTATTTTTAAAGATAAACTGATAAGCTGTCGTTATCTTTTGCAAACGCTAGGCGATATTATCCGCTCTGTGGATAAAGACTACTTCGCTACACATTTATGCGCTAACTTAAAGCGTTACAAGGGTGGCGTTGTTATCATAGATGATTTGCGTTACTATAATGAAATAGTGCACCTTGTTAGCTTTGCTAAACGCATTCACATTGTAGCTATCAATAGCGATAAATCTAAAGAAACTGAAGCTAATCATAGCAGTGAAAATTATGATGAACTGATGCGCTTTATCAAGCCATTATCAGCTAAAAATAACCATGTTTCTTTGTTGGAATTGGATAGCTATAAAGCAAGGGCTGTCAATAATGATAAGGCGGTTTTGTTAAATTTTGTCTTGTGATGTTGGCATGGCTAAACAAATCCCCCATAGGGAGTTTGTGGTTTTATGGGTGGCTATGGGGGATTGTTTTAGTCTTAAAAAATCCTAACATATCAAAAGGAGCAGTGATGCTAGGCTTATATAGTAGCTAAATTAGCTTAACTTGTCAAGTCCTAGCCCACTCTTATAGCAAGGCTACAATAAATTGATGCAGGCGCGCTAAAGCTAGAATTGGTTTTCCCTTGTGGGTCGTATGCGAATGCATTAGGGCTGATTTCCCCAACATTAAAATTACCATAATTAGGGTAATTGACTGTGTTTAGATTGCCATATTGGGTCTCATTGTTTGAAGTTGCAAGCCCGCTTGGGGCTGTTATTTGCCCTCCATTGCTAATATTAACATTAAAATAGTTATTCATCGCTAGTTTGATAAAGTTTAGCGTCCCATATTTAGTTGTGGTGTTGATTGTCTCTACTGGAGCTGGCTTTCCACTAAAATTTTGTTGTAGGAATGGCTCATTAAAGGTTAGATTAGGCGTGCCTACATTATTGGGGTTTAAAGAGTTGTTCATTGACATTAACCCTATCGCTGTTAAGCCTTCTTGCGCTAAAGCTTTAAAGCAATCATAAATGTTGCTTCCGTCTGCTAGGATTGAGTTTTGTAAATAGCTAGGTAAAAGCAACCATTTATAAATGCCGCTATTATTATTGATAGGATTAAAAGGGATGGTGCTCCCGTCTGTGTTCATCTGTTTTAAATAAGGCGCTCCGTTAGGTCCTGTAAAAAAACTGCTCGCATTGGTGTTATAAACGCCACCATTACATAGATACTTCTCTATTTCTGTAAGGATTGCTAAATCATACCACCCGTCCTCTTGATAAATCGTGGGCTGATTAGTGTATTTGAATTCGCCTATTTTACTAATAGTTTTAGTGCCAAGCCCTCTTCCTATTTTATAAACCTTGTTCATATTCATGCTGCTAATATTCACACTGCCAACCGCACCCGCATGGCTTTGATTATTCTGTAATATCGTGTTGCTGTTTAGAAGTGTAATCGTAATCTGTCCGCATATACTACCGCTATTAGTGAGCGGATTGATAAAGTTAAATAGCTTATAAGGGACGCTACTGCCCCCATCCACTTCGTATAAAACTGATGCGCTCCTAACCCCCATTGTTAAAAAGGTGGGTATTGTGTTGCTAGCTATTTGAGAATTGAAGTCGCTAAATTCTAGGTCGTAATTGACTAAATTACCATTCTCATCATACTTCGCTTCTAAAGTAAGGATGTAGTCGTGTTGGTCGTTAGTGGCATTATTAAAGCTGAAATTAGGGTTGCTTGAGAAGTTGGGGAAGGTATATTGATTAAACATGCGAGTGAGGTTATTGCTCCATTGTATCCTTATTCTCTCTGTAATTACTGCTGGCTGACCTTGTGCTTTCATGTTGCTTGGTATTGTTTTGGGCAAGCTAAACAAATAACCCCACCCTAGCGCAACTATTTTAATCCCACCACTATTACCTATAAAAGTCCCATTCACTCTACTGAGCGCGGATAAGTAGTATTTATTGCTAGAATGATAGACAATGTTATTGGGGCTGACTTTGGGAATGGTGATGGCTTTCTCTAGCAACGACCAATTGTTGGTGTTAATACTCCCACCTGTAACAAAGAAAATCCCACTCTCCAAGCTAACATTGCCACCATTGATTGGATTGATATTAGTGATACCATTACCGCCATTATCGTTAATGCATTTAAAGAAGGATTTAACATAGCTGTCGTTAGTGGTAGCCCTGTAATAAAGGCTGACTACATTGCCTACATTATAAGACAGCTCGCTATTATACTGACCGCCATTGTATTGATTGAATGCGACTTGGTTAGATAAAGTGTTCAAAGCCCCATTGAGTTGATTAGATACAATATCCGCTCCATAAAGAATGCCTTGCGTATCCGCACTGCTACTAGGTTCAATATTAGTGGTGTTGCTCGCCCATATATTCTTAATAGGATTATTAGTGATGTTAGCCATTGTTCGCCTTTAATAGTAATTTGTAATTGAATCCATAAGGCAATTGGTTTTGATTATAGATTAGATAGCTTATAATCAAGTTAAACAAATCTAATTCTATGCCACTAATACTTACTACCCATTGGCTCTGGTTAGTAGCATTATCGCCTTGTTTGGGACTATTAAACACAATGCTAAAGTTAGCATAGCTCACTCTGTTTTTAGAGTTGGAATGGATAACGCTAATGATTAAATAGATAAAGTCCGCTATGGTAAAAATGCGGTTTGATTTAGGTTTGCGTCTGTATAAAACTTTGCTAAAAAACAAGCTCTTTATCGGCGTGGGGTTGCTGTCGTATTTAACGCCCTTGTCGTATTTGTTGTTGCTGTCATAGTAGTTTTGACCGGTATTACGACTGATGATATTATAGTCAAACCCATAGATACATTGCAAGAAAAATAAGCTATAAGCGCTCATGTTATAAAAGTTAGCTTGGAGGTTGTTGCTCTCTAGTGGCTGATTAGGGTTGTAATTGTAGTGCAATGTTTTAAAGCTGTCTAACAAGCTAAAAAATGCGAGCATTGTTTCATCACTTCGGTATTGCTGATATAAATAACAAGGTTCAGTTGGTTGCTTTAATAACATTGAGTGCCCCTAGTTGTAACTGCGTGTCAAATGCTACGCATTCTAATTCTTGGTTAGCGCTGTTAATATTGACTGCACTTCCCCCTACACTAAAACTAAACGATAACGCTTCTAATCTGTCCATGTTGATAGAGCATTCATTTAGGGTTTGATAGATTAGGTTATTTAGCATGAAAATGTTAATCGTATCGCCTATTTTTTGATTAGCAAAAAACTCGGCTACTGCGTTATTCAATTGTTCTGCGAAGTAGCTCCACACTTCTAATAAAACATTGAGGTTGATATTTATGGTAATGTCAAGTGTTACTTGCTTGGCTATCACATAAACAATGGGGATTAAGCTTCCAAAGAAGTCAATATTACTCTCTCTCACTCTTGTGTTATCATTATCACTCGTTGTTCCACTTAATAAACAATTCACACCCATGCTACCAAATATCAATTCTTTAATCTCGGTTTCGTTGTCTATCACGCTAGGTAAGAAAATCAAGGTCTGACTATAAACATAATTATTAGCTTGTGTGGGTGGGTTTAACTTCACGCTAAAGTTATTTATGCCTATATTAGCAAGCTCGGTCGCTAACAAGTTATAACTGCTCTGCGTGTTAGCTTTGAAGTTGTTTTGTATCCTTGTTTTAAAGTCAAAAAAGCTCTCCGCAACTTGTAGGGTGCTATTGTTAGGGTTGGTTATCGTAGCTCCACTAAATTCACTGCAACTAAAGCTTTGGTTTTGTGGGAGTATCGTTGTCAATTCGTTATTCACTGCCACCACCATTGCCACGCCTTTATCATTAGCTAAACTAGGGCTGTTATTGACAAAGTCGCCACTGCTACACGACCATGTTAAACCGCTAGGAATATAGGCATTGGGGTTTAAGTTGCTCACTTGTAAGACCACGCTGTTATTGGTGGCGTTGTTTTGAGTTAATCCAAAAAAGTCTGCGAATGCGTTAAACAACCACTCATTGCTTTGACTTGGGGCGATAGTGTTTAGCATCATCTCTGTTAATTTTTCATATTGAAACAAGTCTGCGATGCTCGTATTGATTAAATCGCTTTGTAAATCGGCTGGATAAAGTGTGAAGTTGGGGTTATTGATTTTAATGTAATTGACTAGTTGCTCTTGTAACTCTTCTGGTGTGCTTGGTTGATAACCTTGATTAGTGATGCTTCCCATTTTAGCTTCCTTGATTGAGTTGTAGATTTAGCGATTGCTGTTGCGCTCTTATAGATATATCTATCTGTATACTTAAGATGTTGTCTTTAGTGGTAATGTTTAGCACTTGGTAATAATCTATTTGGTCTTGGTATCTTTGTAAGATTTGATTAATTTCGTTGCGAATGAATACTTCTAATGCGAAAACTTGCCTATAATTGACACCGCTTAATATATCCATAGGGTTTTCATTGACCCATAGCTGTATCTCTTGGCTTATCTGCGCCATTATAGTGTCAATATAACCACTCGCTTGTTTCCATGTTGGTTTGTTGTCTTTGTAGCTATAAGTCCATATCATTAGCTAATTATAACCTTAAATTCTTGGAATTTCGTATTGAATTGTAGCTCGTATAAAGCCAACCTACTCTCGCCTATGCTGTCGCCATTACCAGTAGGATACTTGCCGATTAAAATACACCCTTGCGTGTCTTTAGTGGTGTTGCCCACATGGATTTCAATATAACGACTTTCACTTAATTTATCGCTGTATAGCAAGGGAACGAATAGTTTGTTTTTAGGGCTATAATACCATTTCACACTATACTCGCCCTTATCAATACATTCGCCTAATCCTAATTCTAAAGTAACGCCTTTTTGGATTACTTTGTCGTTGTCTAGCAATTCAAATTTAGCGCTTGTGAATTTGCTATTTTGTTTTATCCTGGTCATCTTTAATGTCATCATCAAGTCCCATGTGTTCCTTTTCTAAAATTTCTTGTATTTGTTTTTTTCGCTTATAGAAGTATTCTATGACATAATAATGAACTAAATTATACACATTTTCAAGGTGTATTCCAATAACCATAGAGATAAAAATAGACTTAATATATCCTACATTATAACACGACATGTCTATGATTAAAAACACTGACAATATCACAAATGATTTAAAGAGCGCCTTTGTTAAGCTCTTTTGAAAATACCATATTAAAAAAAAACCTAGTAAAAATAGTAGCAAAAAGTCGTCATAGTCTTTTTTCAACAAAAAAAAGGTGCTTTCGTTTTTACAATCTATCATTGCTTACTCTATCTTTCCATTGCTGTTAGTGATAGCTTGGCTGTCTATATTTATTGGTGGCACACTCATGCTTCCTGGCATGTATTTAATCGTTTGTAAGGTTATATTGATTTGATTTAATGCTTGTAAGATAGCGTTAAAACTTTGCGTTAAGCTCGCTCCGTTTAAATTGAGTGGCGCATTGGCCTTTAATTGTATCTGTGGGGCGTTTAGCTGTGCTTGGTTATTATTTAGCTGTAATTGGCTTTGACTGGCTTTTAAGACCACACTATCATTGCCTATGTTGATATTGTTCTCTTGGTTGGTTGGAGCTTGTATAGTTGTGCCTTGTGTGTTAGGTTTTACATTTAATGGCAAGAATATAAAGCTGTCGTTTTCGTTGTTCCCTATCTTTTTAGTGTTAAAAAAGTCCCCTATATCAAATCCTAGGCTAATCAATACCCCATAGTCGTTCGGTCTTAATTGCGTGGATATTAGCGGGCTAGAAAAGACGCTTAAATTATTGACAATAACCGGCTCGGCTTGATTTAATATTAGCTTTGCTGACAAGGTGTAAGTTTCGCTATTAAAGGATATTACTTGGGCTATGTAGCTTTGGAATTTGCCTTTATCTAACACTCGCTCATAAAACAATAAATTCTCTCGCAATTGGTTTTGATACATTAGTTCGCCCTTGTCAATAACAGCTTCGTAGCCCATTTAGTCGCTTCTTTGCTTCTAAAGTTGCCTACATGTTCTACGCCTACTACATTAAATAAACCAGCGCTAACACCGCTTATTTCTACTGCGCTCACTATACTCGCATAATCGTTATTTTGTAAAGCAAAACGATAGATCTCTTTTTCATTCAATAAAACTAAATCACTTAATCGGTAACGATAATTTAGGGCTATAACAATGCTAATCGTAACCGCATCTTGTATTTGGGGTATCCCTATAATTTGAGTGGCTAGGATTTCTTTAGGTGGCGTGGATAAAGATAAACTACCGCTGTCTTTGGGTATCTCTTTGTTCATGCTTGTAAGAGCTCTTTGCTTGGTTAATAGCGCTGGTCTCTTTGGTTTCTCATAGTAAAGCATGATATTGCCTAGCGCTGTTGTATAGCTGTATATCCCTATGTTTTTTAGCTTCTCTAATGCTTCCCTTAACCCTTTAGCTCTTATAACGATACATTGCTTATTGCTGTTAAACAAGCTCACGCTGTCATCAAATTTAACCCCCACTCCACTATTAGTGAAGTTGTTTAAAAATAGCTCCATTTCTTTTTTATTGATAGCGCCCTCTATCGCCATCACTTGTTCGGCTTGGTTAGTGGTGCTTGCGCTTGGTATCACTGCTATGGTTATGCTAGGGCTCTTTAAGTCCGCATAGTTAGGTAAAAACGCGCTGACCACGCCTTGATAAATCACTCCATAAGCCATGCTACTATCTATTAAATCATAGCTAGGCACTGCCTGGCTTTTTTGTAATAAGGCGCTATAACCCCACCCAGCTAGTAAGGTTATGCCATACCCATTTAAGGCTTTACCTAGCGTTCCTTTGTTGGCTTGTAAGCTCTTAAAGAAAAACTTTAAGTCTGGGTTGGTTAGGGTGATTACGGCTGGCATGTTAGATGCGCCCTGACTGGTATAAAAGGGTAGAGTAAAGTCAATATTGATGCCATTAATTTCTAACCCCGGTCCTCCATTATACTTATAAATAATGCTAGGGTTGTCGTTGCTCTTTATGGTTAGTTCGTATTTTCTCATTGGTTATAAAGGGCTTTTAGGTTGTCTTTAGTTATGTTTTGTAAGTCTTTGTAATACCCTATCACTTCGCTCACTGATACTAAAAATAGGGTGTTGTTGGCATAGAATATTTGGTAGGGCTTGATTTGATTAAATAAGCTAAAAGGGATTAAAAATCCGTCCTGTAACATTCTTGTCTGCGTTAGCTGTTGCTGTTCTATGCTGTTAAAGTAATAAATTAAATCATTGATTATATAGCTGTATTTAATCACTATGATGATTTGGCTGTAATTAGCTAATCCTAGCGTGAAGTATTGGTTATAGGGGGCGGTTGTTAAAAAAGGATACTTATCTTGTGGGGTATTGCCATTAGCGATTGGTATGGTGTAGCTAGCTATGGTTTGATTTATTTTAAACGATTTCATCACACTAACCCTTGTAATTTGTTAATTAGGTTTCTCTCTAGCGTGCCTTTTAAGTCTTTAGCGAATAACACTCCTTTAAATTCAAATAAGAAAGCTTCGCCACCCATTGTTTTGCTATCTATGGTGATACCCTTTAGCCCTTTTAATAATAAATTAGTAAAAATACCCCACTGGGTTACTAGACTAAAAGTCCCACCGCTTCTACCATAGAATTGAAGTAAATTATAAGTTACTTCATTAGCTAAAAAATTCACTATAACATTGTTACCGCTTTGTATGGGTTGGTTGATGTTGCCATTGGCATCTTTGGTTGGCATCACTGATATAGGTCGATAGGCGATAATGCTAAACTTGGTTGGCTCTTGTTGGTAGCTATTGACTACGATTGTTTTGTTAATATAAGGATACTCGCTATAGCTAAAGTTCAATAACTCCACTTCTCTAGGTGGCGCATAAGTCAAGCCCATTAAAGGCAATGGCACTGATACTATACCTATTTTCTTATAGAAAATGCGTGGCACATCATTTAATAACAATGGGAAGTCCTGGAACATGTATTTCAAAAACTCCATGCTCCCTACTTTGGCTCCTACTTTGATAGGGTCTCCTATAATTCCATTTATCATTGTGGCATTCCTTGATTGGCTTTGTTGGTAATGGTTACACTCTGGTTATACGATGGTGATAACCCATAGGGCGTTGGTATCGTATTAAAGCTGTTAGGTGAATAATAGTTCGCTAGGCTATCCATAACACCATGATTTTGTTTTTGCATGTATCTGTCTATCATATAAGCTATTCTAGTAACGCCTTCATTGATTTTTAGTAAGGTTTCATCACTCTTTTGTAACGCCCTAGATAGCGTGTTTAGTTTAAATATATCTGCGGTCTTACCTTGTTCCTCTGCCTTTGCTTTGCTTAATTCTCTTTTAGCGAAGTTATCCAATACTTTATTCATGTCGGGCTGGTATTTTTCATTTTCTAATTGGTTAGACAATGCTTTCGAATCTTGTATAGTTCTTCCTAAAAAGTCAAATCCACCTAGTTTTGATATCCCCATCATTCTTAAGAAGTAATTACTATCAACTCCGAAGCTTTGTGTTAGCATTTCTTGTAGTCTTTCTATGAATTGTGGCGTTGTTTTGTAGTATTTATTGTAAGCTTCTTTTATCTTGTCATGCACTATCATCATCTTTGAGAAAATATCTGCATCGTTAAAGCTTTTATCAAATCTAACATCACCCATGCCCACACTAGCAAAGCCTTGACTTAATCTTTTTGCGGTGATTTTAGATTGGCCTAACATCATTGCATATTGTAATAATTGTGGTTCTTGGTTGTCTTTGGCGTATTTCTTTAGCGCCCTTGCTTGATTAAAGCTAATAAGAGCCTCATTAGCGAATTGTTGGTCGCTCATTAGTTCTAATCTTTTATTGTCGTATTTTATTAGTGGGTCTAGCAAGTATTTCCCCACCATTGTAACCACGCTAGCTAATGCTAATGTTTTTAAACCGAATGTTTTAGTTACTTCACTAAATAAGTCAATCCCTATTTTGTTTTTATTGATATTAGTTGCCATGTCTTTGATATTGTTCGCTGTCTTATCAATATTCATAGCGTTTTTAATCGTGTTTTGCCTTTGCTTGTTATAAAGCTCTACTTGTTGGTTTATCGCACCCCTATTGACTATTTTTTGCTCGGCTGTTAATAGTGGGCTTTGGTTTTGTAGTCTTGCTTGTTTGATATTGTAGGCTTGGTCATTTAGGTTTTCTTGTTGCTTCTTAATCGCTTCTAGTTGCTTTTGTTTTAGCTCATTAGGGTCTTTATCGGTTATGTTGGCATAGTCTGTTGTTAGGGCTTTATGTTGCTCTTGTAAATTAGTGATGGCTTTAGTGTATTGATTACCTTGTGGTCTTGGTGGCGTTTTATTCAGTATGCGCTCTTTTAATTCTTGCCTGTCTTGTTTAATGCGGTCTTTTAAGTCTTTAAATCGGTATTCTTTTTCTTTGTCTTGTAAGGCTTCTTTATGTTTAGCTTTGAGTTCTTTTTCTTGCTCTTTATGTTTAGCTGACAATAGCTCTTTTTGTAGTTTTAGTTGCTCTTTGGCTTTTTCTTTTTCTTGCTTTAATAATTGCTGTTGTAGTTCTTTTTGGGCTTTTGCTTGCTCTCTAGCTTGCTGTTTAGCTTGTTTCTCTAATAAGGCTTCGCTTTGCTTATTTAAGCTGTCTATGCCCTTTTTAAGGCGTTCTATTTCTTTGTTAAAGCCTTTAGGTAAAGCTTCTTTTAGCTTCTCTATGCTTTTGTCAATTTTAGTCGTGTCTAATTCAAAACTAACTACACTTTCATTATCACTCATTATAAGCCTTTTAGCGCTCTTAATTCAAATCCTAGCGCTTTTTCTAGTTTATCATAATATTCATAGTAAAGGGTATCTAATATATCAATAAAGAAGTTGTGATAAGCTAATCGGCTATTGATTAGCTTTGCTAGGGTTATGCTTGGATTGGCGTTGTAGAAAAGGGGACTATTAAAGGCGGTTCTAATGTTAGAAATAGTTTTTTCCCTAAATAGCGCACTAAAGCAAAAAAAAACAATACATTACCAAACAGGTCGCTTTGAAACTCGGGATCATTTAGCACTTCTTGTTTGGCTTGTTTGTCAAGTAAGACTTGGTCTTTTTCAATAGCGCTTTCTACAAGGCATCGTTCGTATAGCTTTTTTAAACCGCGCTCCATACTCTGTTTGACAAGCTCGCCCTTTTTGTTTAGCTCATCTTGGATTATAAACTCATAGTCTTTAATCAATACCTGCTGTGGTGTATCGTTAGTGTATTCCTTGTAAATAGCGCTTAATATTGGCGCTATGCCCTTAATGGTTTCTGTATCCACGAATGGAACTTTGATTTCATATTCCCCTATGTTAAATCTTATCGCTTCCATGTTAGATTACGCCCCACTCACTTGACCTGGTGTAGAATTTACCCCTTGTGTGCTACTGCCTGTCCCTGCTTTAATTTGGGTGCTAATCAAGTCTTGGTTGACATAGAAGTTGCCTTTGATTGTAAATTCCACGCTTGGCTGACTACCATTCATTGGTGGTAAGCCTTTAAAACTCAAGCTGACTTGCTCTATCACATATTGATAGCCGGCATCGTCTTTGAGTGTGCATTGCCCACCTACGATAGCGTTTTTAGTCATAGCATTTAGCCATGTCTTATAGGCTGGGCTTGTCTTAAGAATGGGGACTTTAATGGTCGTTGGGATATAAATGTTAGCGCTTGCGATTGTCTGGGTCGCCGCTTGTAACCTTTTAACAACTTCATCTTCCATATCCACACTCATTTGCTCTTCGCCTAAATCAAAAGGCGTTATATCAAATGCTGGGTTATTGCTAAAAACTGCGGTGTTAAATACACGAGCAAGTATGCTCATGTCCCCGCTCATGTTATAAGTGTAAGCCATGTTTTATCCTTTTAAAAAATGGTTATATCTAGCACAATTTGTTTAAAATAGCGCCCTATTTGCACGCTAAAACTAAAGCCGTCGTAAATCCCATTAGCGTAATTAGTAGGGTTACTGACAATATAGGTAGCAAACGGGATGCTATTGATAATATTTGTCGCACTAAATTCATTGTTATCTCCTATGCCGAATTGGTTAATCAGGCCATAACCTTGCGCTAACTTAAGCGTGCCTACTATGTTTGAGTTTAGCTTGTCTATGCCTTGCTGATTGTATTGTAAAGGGCGGTTAGCGTTGGCGCTATTCATCATGTATTGAGTGATGCCGTCCTTAATCATCGTGGCGGTGTATTTGTAACTATACCAATACAAGAATTGATTGCCATCCATGTTGGTCATGTTAAACAAGGTGGGAACTTTGATTAGCTCTCTTATATAAGTAATGTTATTCTGTATCGCTGTCTGCTCTTGCTCATTATTTAGCGAGCTGTATTGCCAACCTTGTAAGCTTGTATAAATAATAGGGCTGATAGGATTAGTGGAGCTGAATTCAAATTTAGAACTCGCTAATAAGCCACTAATAGCACCAACGATTGCGTTGTTAGTAGCGCTTTCATAACATAATAAGGTGTTGCTTAATCCGTTAAAGCTTTGCGCTAATGTAACGATAGCGTTGTCGGTAAAGCTCTTCGTTGTGCCTATCAAAAACAGGCATGGGTTATTGGGTATGTCTATGGCTTTTAAGATAGCTTGTAGCCCACTCTGATCGGCTAGGGTATCTGTCATTACCATAATGCCATATTGGTTGGCCAGGTTTCCGAGTGTGGTTTGTAGCGTGCCACTATCATAAGTCTTTAATTCATAAACCACGAATTGCGTGTTTTGACTAAATGCAAAAAAGGAATTGCTAAATTTCTTAATAAAACCACTATAATCACTTTGAGTGATGGGTTGCGTGATTGTCGTGGCGCTTCCTCGCTCGTTAGGCGTATCACCTAAACTTAAGAAAACCACATTCCTTAAGGGGTTCGTTGGCTGAATTAAAACTGATTTTTTGGTATTGATTATTACTGGCTGGAACATGTTCTATCCTTTTAATCCTAATGCTAACATATCAAATAGCGCTTGTTTTAATGTTACCATATTTTGGTTTAGCTGTGTAGTGATTTTATAGTTTATACTAAAGCTCACACAATGGTTTAAGGCTTTTATGCCTAGCTCTTTAACATATCGTTCCACTTGTTCTATTTTGGGCTGACTAATAAGCCCTATGTTGCTTTGTTTAGCGGTGCTGTCTGTAAGCTTATAAGCAAGATTTAGCGCTTCTTGTTGACTAAAATTCACGCAGTATAATTTAATATCCTCTAGGTTGTTAAGTGTAACCTTGTTGGCTTCTATGTTATTTATCATGCTTTGCGGTCTTGTGTTGCTTGTCTCTAGCAGTATGTATTTATAGTCGGCTTTGGTGGGCGTTTGACTAAACACGATAACAAAACTTTTAGGGTAGATTGGGTAGTCTTTGAGATATTGATACAAATAAGGATAGCTATTTGTTGCTAGGGCTTCGCTGATTAAATCGCTCTCATTAGCGATAATAAAGCGCTTATCTAGGTATCCATAGCTCGCTAATAGCTCATAATGATACTGCCCCATCACTTCATTGTAATCGTCTTGTCTGTCTATGAAAAAATAAAGGTTATCGTAATAAACGCAGTCTAATGTGCCGATTGGCTCTCTTGTGTTTAATAAGGCTCTGACTTCTTGGGTCTTGCCAAATTCGCTTTCTAGATTGTAATTTTCTCTGTAATGGATAGCGCATGATAATGGCGTTGCTTCTTGTAAAACAATGACAATAAAGCCTTGCTCGGTTGGTATGCGTTTTGTCTTATAAAGCGTGGCATTATTCTCTTTGATTTGATAGTCTTGGATGCTCGCTTGTAATAAGGATTGCCTATTCACTCTTGGCTCTCTATTTTGACAAAAACGCTGTCAATGTATTGCGCGGTCTCTACAAGGCTCACACCATTTCTTTTAATGCTAGCAAGGGTTCTAAAAGGTAAGCCACCACTCTTTATGTATTGCTTATAACGCATGGCAATGTCTTTTGCTATGTTTTCATTTTCGCTATGCTTACCTTTTAGCGCGTTGATTACAATTTTAGCAAGTGGTAAGCCTTGTTTAGCTACAAATCTGCGCATAGGTCTAAATTGTCTTGTGCTGTCTAAATAAGGCATTTTGTATTCATATCCCCATTTCCTGAATTCAAGTATCCTTGCTAAACTTAAATTAGTAAGGCTTTCTTTTTTTCTTTGGTTGTCTTTGGAGCAAAAACTAATCTTAATCTTCAATGGCTTCCCTATATTTATGCTGTCGTTCGCTTAATTCAAATTTTATCACTTCATCATCATCATCATCATCGTCATCATTGACTATTATATTGGTGTTAGTGTATAGGTGTGCTAAAAATGATAATACAATTATAAAAATAAAATATAGCCCCATAGTAGCTGTTTCTTTATTAAAGCCATAACAATAAAATAAGGTTGTAACTCCTAGAAGGCTTAAAACAAAAATGCCCTTACTGATACCATTTATCATCTTTGTTTTGTCTTGTTTTATCTTATTGGGTTTAATAATGCCTAGCTCTTCTCTTATCTTATCTAGCTTCTCTTGTTCTTTTTTAGATAAAATCATGGCTTTACAAAACACTTTTTTTTGCTTGCCTTTGCTGTTAAGCCCGGACACGCCTTTATAGTTAGTTATTGTGTGTTCGCCATTAATCCTTCTAGCTAATTCTAAACTCTGCGCCACTGATAACACTTCATTGGGGTAGGTGTATTTTTTTCGTTTGGATACTCTTTCTTTATTGATTGCGGTTAACTTATCTCTTAACACGCCACTTATTGTAACGCCTTTAGGAAGCAAGTTGTGGATAAAACATGTATTCACTTTAGCTCCATTATCATAGGTAATTGATACATAAGGGCATAGCAAATGAGCATTTTTATTTAAGTAGTGAAATATTGTTAAACCATTAAGAAAGATGAAAAACTTAATGTTATTTTTAATGTAAAAATCTACTATTTCACTTGAAATGCTGAATGGGGGATTGTCAATAACGACACTTTTCTCGTTGTAGTTCTCTATGTCTTTTTGATAATCTCCACCTGGATAGAATGGGCGTTGTATCTCCATGTTGTCAATGGGGGCGATTTTTTCGTTTATGTATTCAAGTATGACTTCATAAACTTTGGGTGGTGTGAATATATCATCGCTCGTTTTGACATTTTGTCTTAAATTAGCAAACCATGCGTCATAGTCTCTGACTGGTCCCATAACTCCGCCTTTGGTAAAGTATCTTGCCATTTATATTCCTACTACGATATTTTTCATTTGTTCTAGCGTTTGATAAACATAGCTCCCATAAGGCGTGGATAGTAAATCGCTCATTAAAAAATCGCCCTCTTGGATTGACTTAAACATAAACGCACTCGCACTGCTACTGCCGTCCGCACTGCTCTGTATGATTTGATTATTAATCGGCGCTATCTTGTATTTAGCAAAATAGGGATTGTTATTCCATATCCTACTCGTTACGATATAGTGAGCGAAGCTAAACTTAAACACTAATTGGTAGCTCTCTAAATCGGCGAAGTAAAATTGTAGTGGGGTTAGTAAGGTTTTAGTTTTAGCTAATGAAATATTCGCTATTGCCACGCTAGGCGTTGGCATCGCTTCTTCCACGCTAGCAAACCATAGCAACAATTCACTAACGCTGTCCCATTGTTGTGCGCTGTTGTTATGCTTTGGTGGTTGTGGCTCTTGCGGTTGTTGTGGCTGTTCGCCTTGTGGTGTTGGCTGTTCTGGTATGGGTGTGGTTGGCGCGGCTTTAAAAGGCTCGCTAGGTTGCGTTTTGGTGGGTGTGGGTGCGCTTGGGGTATCATTACCCAAGCTGTTTTTATCTTGTGTGGTGTTGTTGTCTTTTCCGCTCATTATTGGTTAGGCTCTGACTTCTCTACCACTAAATCCACTCCGCCTTTTTTAAGTCCTACGAAGTCTTTAATCTCTGCGAAGTTGTCATCGGCTTTAGTGCTGACCTTTTTTAACTCTTTGTCTTTTTCTTTTTTAGCTGTATCCATAAGGGCTTTTTCATTCTTAACTTCGCTAAAAACAATAAGCTCCTTTTTTAAATAGTATTCGCATGCTTCTAAAAAGGAATTGAGTTCGGCTTCATCACTAAAGCTCACTTCAATATTAAAGGCTCTCTTTGGCAGGTGTAGCTCATTCACTTTCCCCCCATACCTATATTGGATAAAAAGGGGGTTATAAAGGGCTGTGCTGATTTTTTTGACAATGCTCATCTTAACCTACTTTAGGCGCGTTGTGGCTGTTTAGCTGTGCGTATTTTTCTGGGTGCTTCTCTTTAATCTCGGCTTTCAAGTTAGAAACTAGGTTTTTAATGTCATTAATTTTAACTTCGCCTTTTTTGATTTCATTCTTAATGTCGTTGGCTTTTTCGTATATATCATGCCCTTTGTGAAAAAGGGTGAATACCTTTTTAAAAAATCCTTCCACTTCTAACAAAAACTTAAACATAATCACTCCTTGTTTTTAATGGATCGTATTATATCGTAGTTAAGCTTAAGAAAACTTAACTGGGACTTGTAATACCGTTTCTTGGCGTAGATTTACCCCAGCTGTCGTTTTCGCAACCATTTTAAACCCATACCAACCCATGTTAGGCGTGTTTTCAAACCTTTGCTTACCACCGCCGACTGAAGTGAAAAAGGTGTTATAGTTGATTGAGTTTTTCTTACCAACAAGGTTGGAACTATCCTCACCCATTTCATCTTGGACTTTAATTTCAGGCGCTATAAACAAAATCGTATCGTTTCCGTCTGCGGTTGGGCTTAATAACAAATTGTCTTGCACCCATTTGATTTTACCTACCCCTAGCATTCCACCGACTACCGCATCATAAACGCCCGCAACGCTAGCTAAACTACCGATTGAGTTGTTAAAGCCTGGCAAGTTGGCGCTGTTAGCAAATTGTGTCAAGGGAACAAGGATAGATTGGAGCAACCTCACTACCCTCACGCTAGAGGCGATTACTACTGGTTGTGCCAATGAATAGGTGTTGGTTGTTATTTGCCTAGCACAGCTAATAAGCCAATTGAGTAACTCACTAGGGTTATACGCTGTTAGCGTGGTGTTTTTGTTGCTGTCTTGTGGCAAGTTACCCATAGTGGCATTGCTTAAAATACCTTGCCCTAGCGTATCATTGTTTTCATTGTCAAATCCATATAGGATAGCTTGGTGCATCTTTTGATTGATACCTTGCTCGGCTAGGTTAGTCAAAAAGTCTTGTAACGCTACGCCATCAATAAGCCCATTGAACTTCTCTTGCTCCTGGTAATTCCATTCCACAAAGGCTTCAATGTTATAGAAGGCTGTTTGGACTTGCCCTATTGCGTATTGCTGATTAGCTAGATTTTTTCCCCATTGTTGCCCCACGAAGGTGTTACTTGACATGGCGCTAATAGTAGGGATATAAGCATAGTCGTCTTTATATTCACCATAGCTTAACTTCGCGCCTAAATAGTCTTTCCAAATCGCATTTTGCGTTTGTGGGACTAATAATCCTGGTATGGTTACATGGGGCGTTGCTCGTAATAAATTAGCCATTGTTGTCTATCCTTTCTTATAGTCTTACTTTGATTACATAGCAGTCTTTAAAGATTGTCTGCGTTGGGTTATTCGTATCAAATACGATTTGTTTGCCCTCTACTACATTGCTTCGTAAGGATACCTTTTGAGATCCAAAACTTTCCACGCCATTCGTTTCTAAAGTGTAGCATTGTTTGGCTTTATTCCAACTAATGAATTGCCTACTCGCTTGTCCTAGAAAACTTAAATCGCATGGCAAGAACAATTCCACGCCACTGCCAATCTCGGCTACATAGCTAGTCTGTGTCGGTCTTAAAGCTGGTGCTTTATCGCCTGGCATCACAAAATCGGTAATGTTGTGTATAACAACTCCACCAAACACTCCATTAGTGCCTACCGGTGTTTCGCTTATGTTTAACACATTAGGATTAAGCCCTAATAATCCGCTCGCTTGTTTAGCGCCTACTTGTAACGCTACTGGCTGTGCTGGTAATAACACATTACCTGTAACATTTAGCGCCGTTACTAGATTATTCAAATACATTTCATAAGTCAAAAATCCTGCTAACGGCTTAATGCTCGTTTGCTGATTAAAATGCCCATTGTAAGTCGTGGTCTGATTTACATTAAATCCCATTGTCTTTTCCTTGTCTTAAATTACCAAGCCTTAAAGCTAACGCCTTTTTCAATAGTAACCCAACCATTGTTTCCTACTTCATGGCGTTTCTTTTGTTGCTTGTTTGCCTCATCGTTTAACGCTCGCACTCTTTGAATGGTTTCGTTAAACACCTTTTTCGTAAAGGCTGTGCCTAGCTCTTTTAGCTTGTCGTTTCTAATCATGTCCCTATAAGCCTCATCACATAAGACAAGGTTGCGTTTGAGTAGGCGGTTCGCTAAATAAGTCGGCTTCTCTCGTTTCATGCACACGACTTTTTTGAAATTAAGGCTGTCGTTAAGGGTATCGCATAACTCTTCCATAACGCCGAGTATTTCGTCTCTTAACTTATCCTCATCCCCATATTCCTCATCGTCGCCTATGGTATCCTCGTCCGCTCTTACCATGCATGCATCATCTTTGGCTTTTTCTTTATCACGGAGGGCATCGTCTCGTTCTTTGTCTCGTTTAACCCTATCATCTTCTTCATAAAGCTTATCATCATTACCGCTCACTTTATCTTTAGCGATTTCTTTGTCAAGGTTTTCTGCTTTTTTGCCATCGTCTTTTTCGTAGCCTTTTTCACTTTCATCGGCTTCTATTCTTGCGAGGTTTTCTTTGTCTTTTTCAATGTCTTTTTTAATTGCTTCACTCATGGCTTTTTTATCCTTGTCTAGTGTTTCTAATGGAGCATCGCTCATTTGTGTATCCTTTGTGTCAATTTCGCTATTTTTTAACTCATCGCTGTCTTGTTTGTCTTTTTCAATTTTATCGGCTAGGTTTTCTTTTTCATCTTGTCTTTCCTTTGCTTCATTCTTGTCTTTGATATTATAGTCAAAAAAGTTCGGTATGCCCTTATTTAGGTAACGATAATCATCCACTAAACATGGGCTTATGCTATTGTCTTGTAACGCTTGTTTCATTTTGTCGTCCTTTAAGTCTAGTATGTTCAGCTTTCTGTTGTCAATGGATTTGCGATTATCTTTATCCCAATGCCCTTGCTCCACTATAGCTAAATGATTGAGTAGCATTGGCTTATCCACTATGACTGCGTTGTCTTTTTCGTAATAACAATAAACCGCAGGGCTTGTTGATTTTTCATTGTTTAACAAATCCAACACTGCTTCTATATCATAGATTTTAGCTAAAGCCCATAATTCATTGTCTTTTTCGTAAGCGTTTAAACACACGCCTATTATAGCGTTTTCTTTGAAGTTATTGAGTGTTAAAAATCGCCTTGAGTTTTCATTGTTGTCTTTTGCTTTGTCAAGGGGGTGATTGATTATTATAGGCAAGCCTATCACTTCTTGTTCTAATTTTAGGAAGCTATCATCACGCTTGGATAGATAAAAGTAGTCTTTGTTTTCGCTGTCTTTCGTGGCTCTGATTGTATAACCTACTCCACTCACTCTTAAGGGCATGTAAGCCCCATAAGTGGTTAGTGTAGTTCCAACAAGCTCACCACTCTTATAAGCGTTTAAAATTAGCGTCTCTATTGTCATGCTCTTACGATACTATAATTTTATAGCAATGTAAAGCAAAAACAATAAAATAAATCAAATAAGCCAATGCTAAATAGGGTGCTATCTAATAAATCCTAGCTTGTGTCTTGTTTCTGGCGCCATGCTTATTAGCGTCATCGTTTTTGCTAAATCATGCAACTCTAACCCTGTCAAATATAGAAAGAAATGGAGTCGCATTTGCGCTCTGTCGTATCCAAAATAACCTAGCTCCTTCATCGCTCTAATGTGAAAAATGGATACTGCTTGTCTCTTATTTAATTCTGTGTCCTTTCTAACCCCTTTCGTAAGCATGCCTTCCATGAATAATCTATCATCTTTGGGAATGCCTTTGGCTTCGGCGAATAGTGGAATGAATAGTAGGTATTTATTTTTAACTAAACAATAATCGCCATCCACTACAAAATCGCTATTTTTTAAATAGATTATCTCTTTTGTTTTAATGGGGGTTAGATTTACTAACTTTAAAAATAAGCGCCTATAAGCATTGAATGGCACTTTTATCTCCACGCTTGCGATTGAATTGATAAATTCGGCGATGAAGTTGTTGTTGTCATGGTATTCCGCAACCACATTTCTGTATTTCCTAGGTGTTACATTCCAATGGATTTGAAGTTTTATTTCGCCCTTATCAATCCTCTTTAATGTCTTTACTAGAAGCTTATTATCATTGGTTACTTCTAGCTTTTTAGGTTTAAAATACTGGATAAAAGACTCGTTATAGTGCGCTTCGTTTTTTCTGCTTATCATTGTCTCTCCTTAATCCTTAATCCTTGCGATTTCATAGTTAATTCCGCATGCTTCTAGCATTTGTTTAATCGTGCTTTCAAAATCTGAAACTGCATTTTCAATTTCATCATCACTAAAAAAAACTTCGCATAGCGTATCAATTTCTGCTATGTCTAATTTTTTAAGCTTTGCTGATAGCGCTAATTTGTAGAGTTCGGCGGTGTCTTTGAACTCTATGTAGATAACATCTTTTTTGCTGTTTTGTTGTCTTTGAAAATAAAAGTAACCTACTCTATTAAAATCGTTATCGCCCATATTGACAAAATAAGGGCTTTTACTGATTTTTTCTTTTATAATTTCACAATACCTTGCGAATTTCTCATTTCTCTCACTTAACTCTATCAAGCCCTTATATTTCAAAATATTGTGGTCTCGCTTGAATACATTCATAACTGCTCCTTCGTTTTAATTTGTTTAATAATACTAACAAAAAATTAATTATTTGTCAAGCCCTACTTTATATTTTCTACATTGAAAACATTTATTCGGTAGCATCTACACCCATAAGGCTCGCCCGGGCTTCCGTCTAATAAGTCCTTATCTAATTCAAATTTTATGCCACGCTGTCTTAATTGCTGCTTAATCTTACTTGGTGCGTATTCGTATAGATATAGCTTGTCTTGTCTGTCCCAGTGGTTACCATGCGTGATTGGGTTTCTCACAATGGGGTATATTCCATGCGGATTGCCCACGACCCTAAAGTCTTGCTGATTTTTCCATATATAACCGAATGCTCCATATTCCTTTGCTGTCGTGGTTGTCAAATCCGCGCGCAGTCTATGAATGCTATCATCTAGCATGTTGTCGGCGTTTAATTGTAATGTTTTCACGCTGTCTTTTATACTCTTAAGCGCGTTCCTGCTCCCTACCATAATCCCACCTAGTAATGCTAATTGGGTGTTGTAGTCTTTTTTTACCATGTCTTTTAGGCGTTCATTGGTATATTCTTTGCGTATTTGATAGACTTCGTATAACTTGTCTGCGATTAAATCTATTTCGTATTTAGTTAGCGTGGGGTTGCTTGTCTTGTATTGTGTGTTGATATAGCGTGTGTAAATTTCTTTTAACATGCTCGTGTTTTGTAAGATAATGCTCGCTAATATAAGCGTGTATGTCTGCTGTAATTTGTCTTTGCTGGGGCTTAATTGCAATTCCCTTACTAGCTGTCTTATTTGCGCATTTTGCTTCTTTTGATTAGATTTATTATACTCTGCTACTCCCCCATAGGCAAGCGGTGTTAAAAGGTTGTATTGGTTATAATCTTGTCTGTCTGTATTCATCATTTGCCTTTTTTGTTGTATAATGCTCGCATGGGGTGAGTGTAGCCATAGCATTTGCTCCTAGTAGGTGTATAGGCGCATTTGGTAGCCATAGATATTCCTTTTTTTGATTTAGTTTTGAGTTCCTCACATTCTTTTAAATCTTTTCATTCTAAACCTTGCCTACTAGGGATAGTTTCTCCTCTCTATCCCTGTCTGTTATTCTTATCAAATACTATTACTTTGTTTTAGCATTTCTGTATTTTGCTCATCTCTTAGCAAGTCGTCGTATTCTTTAGTGCCCATTAAATCCATGTTCGTGCTAAAGATATTCATTTTTTGTAATTCTTGGTTTAAGTCGCTAATGTTAGCGCCTAGCTCCCTAGCCCCCATGAGTAAGTTCATTTTCATATTGTCGGTTTCTAGTTTCTCTTTTTCGTTAATGGGATATAGGCTACCCCATTCGTAACTAAACCCATTCCTAAAAAAACTAAACATTTCCTTTAATCCCATGCGCTTAAACTTCTCATAGTAGTTTCGTTTTAGCTTGATTAGTTCGTTTTCATTCCACGCATACGCCATTATCAATGGGTCTAAAAAGTTAAACACTTTCTGCAAATAAGTCGTTCGGTAGCTCTCAACTGCCATAATGATTGTCTTCATATCCTCTGTCCCATCGTTTAATCCATTAGATAGCTTCGCATTCAATAAAATCGGCATGGGCGTGTCTGCTAACGCTAGGGCTATGCTGTTATTGAAGTTCTGCAAAATCTTATCTAGCTCCACCACACCTGTAAGCGAAAAAAACTCTGTGCTACTTTCGGTGTCTATGTTAGCGATGCCATCAGTTTGTAGGCTGTTTATGATTTGTAGGTTTCGTTGCATCGCTGATAAATTCACGCCACTCGCATGCGCGCTACTGCCACTTTTAAGAATGATACTTCCAGCCTTAATACAAATGCGACTTAAAGCTCTGATACAAGTTTCCCAACCTTCTAACAAATTCTGCATGTTTTGATAAATGCTAGCGCCACCAAAGCTAAAGTTACTGCCAGAAAACATAAGATAAAGCGGATAATCGTTTTGTAAAACTAATGCCCTTTTAGGATTGGTTATTTTGCCATTTATCATTATGGTTTCTACTTTTTGAAACTTCACGCTAGTAGGGTCTTGATTGACAAAAACGCCAGCTATGTTTAAGGGGTCTAAAACATTTAAACTAATGGTCTTGTTCCATATATCATCAAATGTTAAAACTTCATTAGGGGCTTTGTTATCGCATGCCACATAAAGAGCGCACATGCCATAAGCTCTTGTCAAGCTTAAAAATCGTTTCACATTGTCAATAATGTTTAACTTATTGACTGCTTGTTTGTAAAGCTCCACCACTTCTGGTGGCGTGTCCTTGATTGTGATTTTTCTCTCACTTGATAATGAAAATGTGGGTAAAGCTAAAGCAAGTCTTTTGCCGAGAGCGTGTTTCCTAAATATCTCTTTACATTCCCAATAAGTCAATTCATTACTAGAATTCTCTGTTCCTACCCCATTGTTAGGGTAGGCCTGATTGAAGTTGTTGTTATTGCCAAAACCTAGCCAACTAAAAAATCCCATGATTACCCTTTTAAACCTTTAATAACGCTGTCTAAAAAGTCTAAACTAACGCTCATTATTTGTGCTTTAATATCATTGTCGTTTAGCATCGTTTCATAGTAGCTCTCTATTTTGAATTTGTGCTTATAGATGCGATGCCCTACACTAAAGGTAAAGAATGTATAGGCTCTAACATTGGCCATAATGAGTAACCTACGCCACAATTTAATCCCTTGTTGTTTCATAGATAATGATAGCAAGTTATCGGCTCTTTTTCTGTATTGTGTGGCTATGTTAATGCCCTCTTTCAAATTAGGGGCTTCGTTGTTATGTAATTTTGCCATTATGCAAATGTAATCATGTAGTGCGCATGATTTGAAAAATCTACCAAATGGGCTTAATATATTCCAAAATAGCTTGGGTATCGTAGCTCCGTCTGTAATAAACCCTTTCGGTATGGATATATTACAAATGATGACTTCATTTAAAAATACAACTAACATGCGGTTGTTTATCCATTCTAAATGAACTTCGTTGCTAAAGCTGTGTATGTCGTTATGTGCTGTCATGGTATTGCCTTATAACAATAATTGCGTGGTATCGTAAAGCAAGTCTAACAATGGGTAGTATGCTTTAGTTGTAGGGTAGTATTTAATTAAAGAATTATCAAGTAAATTACCAAAATCCCCATTGTAAGTGCTAGGTGTGAATTTGCTCTCCATTGTATCCACGACTACAAGGTTCTTTTTTATGTTCTCATTTAACTTTATCATGCGGTCATCATTGTTGGCGTTGTTGGTGTTGTGTGAAGTGGTGTAAATTAGCTCTGCGGTGTTATTCTTTTTTTGCTTGTATAAATGGATATTAGTAAAGCGGTCGCTAAAATACTGCGTGGTTTCGCTTATAAGGTAATGATTAGCGGGGATGTCTCTTATGAATATATCGCTCGCATCGCTTATCTTCGTTGGTTCAAATATTTCATTTAAGCAAAACGCATCAACAATATATACCGCTTTCTGTAATATCTTATTCTTGCCTACTCTACATTTAATCACTCCAATAGTGTCTTTTAAGTAACTAATAAAATAAATGTCATCTTGGATTATAAAGTAGCGCTCTTGTATATTTAGGGGCTGATTAAAGAAACTGCCCTCTGTGTCTTTAAAGTTAAGATTAGCTAAAACATAGCAACCCCACACATAAGCATCTAGCCTGTCTGGGCTTTCGCCACGAAACCCATTGTAACCTTGTAAGCTCATCAATTCCATTTGTCGTATGATTTTCTTATCATCACCATTGCTATGCCCTAAGTGTTTAAGTCTATTCATATAACCTAAACTTGCTATGGGTAAGCTTCGCCTTATCTTGTCTGTGCTTGCTCTCACTTCAAATACATTTAAAATAGGGTCGTGTAATAATAGCGTGGCTTTTAAAAAGTCGCCCCCATTGTTAGTCTCTATCACTACCATTTCGGCGTGGTATCTACGATACAGCTCGCTCACTCGCATGCAAAATTCACTAGGACTGAAACTACCGCTTGCGTCTTCTATCAAATGGATAACGCCATCATGTTTTAACCCCATTACCACCACGCCATATTCGTTTGAATAGTCTTTATTAGTAGTGGCTGGGTCGCATGCGATTAGTAGCTGAATATAGTTTTCTCTTAAGAAGACCTCATCGCACCTGAAGTCTATGTTCTTAAAGATGCTAATGTCGCTCTTAGTTCGTAACGCCCCTAACCATGTGTGCTGATACTCTGTATAGGGCATCGTTTTTTCATCATGCTTGCGTTTTTCGTCTAGGGCGCTGTCTTTGAAAAAAGGGTTATCATAGTAGTTGATACACTTAACATAGCTTTTAGGGGGGGGTATGTTGCCTATAAAGGTCTTATATGCAATGTCGTCTGCTGTGGTGGGGTTTAGCGATAAGATAATCTTGGGGTTCTTAGCTCTTATAACGCTAGGCACTAATAACTCCCATGAACGCTCGCTAAAAAATTGCGCCTCTTCAATCCAAGTAATATTAATGTCGGCTATCGATTTAATGTTACCAGCGTTGTACTCTTGCATGCCCTTAAATAAAAAGGTGCTTCCATTGTTGGCTTCTATCTTATCGGTTTTAATTCTAAATTCACTGCTCAATTCTAGCGCATGTATCCACTTCTCTAGTATAGATTTAACGCTGTCGGCTATGGTGTTTTGTGTTTCACGCATGCATAGTATTCTCAATCGTGGCTCGGTGTAAGCTCGTATAACAAGCATCTGCGCTATGCTTTCACTCTTGCCACCACCACGCCCACCATAGTAACATAGGTAAGTGTAGCGGTCATCTAGTATGTGTTTAAAACAATGCTGAACTTGTATCGTTTTTTCTATGCGCCTATTTTTCATCGTTGCGTTTATAGTTAGTGAATTCTATCTTTATTTTATTTTGTGGCTTCTTGGTTTTCTCTACCACTTCGCCCTTATCATTTATCTCGGTTTGTATATAGTTGCTTGACTGCTCTCTTATTTGCTGAAGTTGTATCATCGTTTTAATCTTTAGCATATCTACTTGATACTTTTGAATGTTGCCTAGTATTTTGATTTTATCTTTTACTTCGCACTCATCGTATATCTTTTTGTACTCTTGTATGATATTGACTTCATCGTTGCTTTTACTTTTCATGCTCATAGTATGATTATACTAAAATAATGAAGATATGTTATAGTTCGGTATCGTTTGTTTTTTAAAGCAAGGAAGCCCCTTATCAAATAGGGGCTTTTTTGTGGATTATTTCTTGGCTTGTTTTAGATTAGTCGCTTCTTTTTTTAGCGCTTTGACTTCTTCTTTTAGCGCTTTGACTTCTTTTCTTAATTGCTGAACTCCTTGTATCAAAAGTCCTATTTCGGCATAGTTGCTTTGTGTAACCCTGTTGTTTTCTTTTAAGCTATCATCAATCCTTATCATTGCCTTTGCTAAACCTTTAATCAATTCTGGGTTTAGCGGGTTAATGTTTAGTCTGTCAATGTTCGCTTGTTTCTGTTCCAAACTCTCATTTTCTATATCTAAATTATCATCTGCTATGGCTAAACTCAATAAGCCACTCACTGCTAATCCTAACATAATCGCTTTAATTTTCATTGGTTACTCCTTGTTTGAATTGCGCTACTCTTATGATATTGCATGCGATTTTTTCTATCCCTACTGCCTCTGCCATTTCTTGCTTGGCGTAGTCAAAATAGTAAGCCCTAGTGAAAATAACGCTCACTAAATATAAACCATGCTTGCCAAAGGTTAATGGGAATTTATCTTTGTAATAGAATTTGTTATTGCCCACTATTTCTGTTTTCGCTCGCTTTGTTGCTTCCATAAACTTGGCTTTTAAGTCTGCTAAAACGCCTAATTCGTCAGCGATTTCACATAGCTTTTTATAGATAGATTGGCAAGTGCGTTCAAAACTAGAAAACTTGATTAAACAATTATCATCCACACTCACGCCATATTGTTTAATGTCGGCTTCTTTTTCTTTGTTGCTCTTAATCTTCCCAGCAAGGGTGTTATTTCTATCCATAGAATAAGTGCGAATTTTCTTTTCTTTTTTCTCTTTTTCTCTTGTTTCTCTATCTCTAAAAAAATACACTACCCTACCTTCTCTTACCCCACTGGCGGTATTGGATACAAAATAGTAATTGCCTTTATCGTTATTCCTTATTGACAAGTCCACTAAACCATTCTTTTTTAATCCTTTTAGCGCCTCAACAAGCTTATAGTATTCTATGGCTAGCCTATGGGATAGTGCGTCTGCGCTAAAATTATCATCTTTGCTTTTTAAGAATAGCAAGACTTCTTTTTGCTCTTTAGTAAGCCACCCTAATGCGCTGTCTCTCAATATCGTGGCTTTATAAACTATACTACTTTTACTCATCTTTTCAAGTGAGGCCACTCCACTATTGTTAAGGCTAGATATTGCTTGATAAGGTCTGGCACTTCTACCCCAAAGCGAAAATAATTTCTTAATCTCATTTAGGCAGATCACAACTTGCACTTGTTTTTCTTTTTTCATCTTGTTAAGAATGTAGTTGTAGAGTAACTTTTGACTTACATTTTTGTCTTTTGTGTCTATTTCTAGCTCTTCCATCTTACCACTCCACCATGCATATAAATATCACTACCATAAACAAAATCGCCCATAGCCAAACATGGCTCACTTTTTCACACTCGCACTCGCCTAGTTGTGTGTTGTTGTTGTGGTCTTGTTGTTTCTCTAAACCTAGCATCACTGCTCCTTTGTTTTAATTTGTTTAATAAAATTATCATAATAAAACTAAAATTTAGCTTAATATAATCAAAAATCGTTATCAAAAAATTCGTCTAGTGTGGTTTTGTAGTTTTCATTAGCGAACATGACAATCACATTGCCACCGCTTTCTAATATATCCTTATGCGCTCGTAGTTGCCAATCGCTAATCCTTCCCTTTTCGGATTTACATTCTATGCCAAAAAACTTACCATTATAGCAACCGATAATATCTGGAGTGCCTTTTTTATTAGTCGCTATCGTTTTAAAGTGGTAAATCTTGTTTTCTTTTAGGTAAGCTATAATCTTCTTTTGAAAATCTCGTTCAAGCATTTAATAATCCTTGTCTTATTTGTTTATACTCATCGCTCTCACTAAATAGCTTAAGCGTGAATTTTTTGTTCTTATTATACACTGCCTGGTATATTTGATAGCATACACTATTTTCGCCATTGTGTAACCACATTATATCAATCGGCTTATTTCTATCAAATCGGCTCAATCTACTCCTTACTTGGCTGTATTTAGTGGCGCTAAATGTTGGCGTATAAATGTAAGCCTTGTCGTGCGCTGATAAGTCTATGCCTTCGCTATGTTTAGTGTAGTGATACACATTAGCAATGCCCTTAAGTCGTTCGGCTTCGGCTTTAAAATAACAAAATGTAACCGCATCTTTACTGGTAATAGCTTTGACTTTATTGGTAGGTATGGACAGAATGCCTTCATCACAAATAAGCGTGCCTCCTTCAATCTGCCATATCGCTAACATCTCTTTTAATTTAGTATCTACTACCTTATTATAGCTGACCCCACCGCTAACATAGTTTTCAAGTCCGCCTTTTAATATTAGCTTGATTAGTTTCTTTTGTTCGGCGGTGTATTCGCATTCAATAAGGATGTCTCGTGGCTCATAAGTGAAGTTTCGTTTCGCTCTGACAAAATAAGGCTCAATCGCTTTTAACACCTTATCATCTTGGGTCTTGCTATAATCATTCATTAGTAAGCCATTAATATGCCTTTGAAAATGTATGCCATAAAGTCTGTGCCACTGATAAAAAGACTTAAACTTACCATAACTAAAGGGGCTATACCTACATAAAAACAATTGATAGAATAGCTTACTATAACTCTCTGCGCATGGCGTGGCACTACAATAGATAATGTGGCAATTCATCACAATAGGGAATATCTTTTTTAAAGTAACGCTAGGCTTGGGGTAACTTGAAATGTAATTGTGGCTCTCATCTAGTATCGCTATATCATAGCTCTTTTTGTGAGTATAGTTGGCTTCGTAATTTATAAGGGTAATGTCTTTATCTTTAAACTCATCGTGGCTTATCCATTCTTGCCAACCTTGTAAGGCGCGCTTCTTTGTGTAAATAACAATGGATGCGGTGGGGTTAAATTTAAACGCGCTAACAAGGGCTGTCAAGGTCTTACCAGTGCGTTCTTGCATAGCATAATAAACCCACCCATGCTTTTGTAGTATCGCTAAACCTTGCTCGATACAATCAATCTGTGTGGGTAATAATTCTATGCTTGCCATTAGGTATTTTGCTCTATCACTCTGTCGTTGTTTTTCTGAATCATTTTTGCAAAAACTTTGCGTGTGAAGTCGTGGTGGTTAGTCAAATCCATGTTAATAATGCGTGGCTTTCGTGTGTAGAAAATGGTGCGTTTAAGTGGCTCTTTTTTAGGCTTTATTTTCGCTTCTATATTAGTGAAATGAAAATGCGCTTCTATGCCAAGCTTTTCTATCATTCGCTTCGCATCAAGGTATATCTCTCTAAATCGTGGCAAGTAAAAATCGTCCTTGTCTTGCTCGTATTTTTTCAGGCTTTCGCTGTCTTTAAAGGTTAGCGTTAGCGTGGCTTTCTCTAACTCCACGCTGTCTAAATGTTCGACCAAATCGCCCAAGCAAGCTTCGCTGTATTCTCTTATAATGGCTCGCCTTTGTAAGTATTTTTGTAGCTTGTAATAATAAG
>ERZ1463037.17-NODE-17-length-29729-cov-12.972467_pt1 | contig 29729 bp, 27 predicted proteins | sample MGYA00564484_ERZ1463037 | MGnify/ENA primary metagenome ERZ1463037 (study PRJEB39244, sample SAMEA3635151) | Helicobacter pylori | study: EMG produced TPA metagenomics assembly of PRJEB11511 data set (Assembly of a 5300-year-old Helicobacter pylori... | reverse complement strand
TATAATTGTAAAGCCTTGAAGTCACTTGACTACAAGGTTATGCAATTAACTAATAGATAAGTAGATAAGGAGGAATAAAAATGAAATTAAACAAAGAAACATATAAGGAATATACCACATACCCTGAAAGGGTGCTTCAATTTGGAGAAGGCAATTTTTTAAGAGCATTTGTTGATTGGCAAATAGATAAAATGAATAAAGAAGCAGGGTTTAACGGTAGTATAGTAGTAGTGCAACCTATTGAAAATGGTTTAGTAGATAAAATAAATGAACAAGATGGGTTATACACTTTATACTTACAGGGCATGAGCGACGGTAAAGCTATTGCTGAGCATTCAGTGATAAATAGCATAAGTCGTGGTGTGAACCCTTATACACAGCATGATGAATATATGAAGATTGCGCAGAATAAAGATTTAAGATTTGTATTCTCAAATACAACAGAAGCAGGAATTGCATATGATGAAAATGACAAACTAGAAGATAAACCTCAAAAGAGTTTTCCAGGAAAATTAACAGCACTTTTGTATAATAGGTTTAAATTTTTTAATGGTCAAAATGATAAGGGTTTAATAATAATTCCTTGTGAATTAATCGACAGAAATGGTGATAAACTTAAAGAAATAATTCTTAAGTATGCTAAGCTTTGGAATTTAGAAGCTGCTTTTGCTGCTTGGATAAATGACGCTAATACTTTCTGTTCAACACTTGTTGACAGAATAGTTCCAGGTTACCCAAGAGATACTATAAAAGAGATAACCAAAGAGCTTGGATACGAGGATAATTTAGTTGACGTTGGAGAGCATTTCCACCTTTTCATTATTGAAGGACCAAAATGGATTGAAAATGAATTTCCAACAAGTAAAGCAGGTCTTAATGTTATGTTTGTTGAGGATATGACTCCTTATAGAACTAGAAAGGTAAGAATACTTAATGGATCTCATACATCACTTGTACCAGTATCATACCTTTATGGATTAAATACTGTTGCTGAATCTGTTGAACATGAAGTAATGGGAAAATTTATAAGAAATACAATAAAGGAAGAAATAATTCCAACATTAGATCTTCCAGAAGAGGAATTATCATATTATGCAAAAGTTGTTCTTGAAAGATTTATGAATCCTTTTGTTAAACATTATTTGATGAGTATATCTTTAAATTCAATGTCAAAATATGAAACAAGAGATTTACCTTCATTATTACAATTTGTAAAAGCCAAAGGTCAACTACCTAAAAGATTGGTATTCTCTCTAGCTGCACTTATGGAATTCTATAAAGGCAAAAGAGGAGAAGAAGTAATTAAATTATCTGATGACGCCGATGTTTTAGAACTTTACAAAACTCAGTGGGCTAAGTGTGATGGTAGTGAAGTAGCATTAAGAAAACTTGCAACTACAATACTTGCATATAAGAAAGTTTGGAAAATGGACTTAAATGAAGTGAAAGGCTTAACAGAAGCTGTAACACATTATTTATTAAACATTGAGAAAATTGGTATTAAGGAAGCTATTAAAGAAGTTCTTTAACAAAGTATAGTCCCCTACTTCTATTAGTGGGGGATAAATACTTTCTTTATCTAAAGTTGTTAATATTACAGCGTTAGCGATGATATCTTATGAAAGTGAGGGAATACTCATGAAAAATATAATACAGATAAATGAAAATGATAATATAGTGGTTGTGCTTAAAGATTTATCAAAGGGTGAAGTTATATCCGTAGGTAATAAAGAAATAACATTAAAAGAAGATGTTAAAAGAGGACATAAGATTGCTACTGAGGATATACTTATCGGTGGAAATATTACAAAATACGGATTTGCTATAGGGCATTCAATAGTGGATATTTTTAAGGGACAATGGGTTCATACTCATAATATAAAAACAAATCTAGATGGAATAAAGGAATATACTTTTAGTCAAAAACTTATAGAAAATAGTTATAAAAATAGGGATTTAACTTTTAATGGCTATAAAAGAGAAAATGGAAATGTAGGCATTAGAAATGAACTTTGGATAGTTCCCACTGTTGGCTGTGTAAATGGTATAGCAGATAGAATTATTGATAGGTTTAAAGAAATGGTGGGTAATTTAACTATAGATAATGTTTTAGTATTAAAACATAATTATGGTTGCTCACAACTCGGTGAGGATCATATAAGTACAAGGACAATACTAGGGGATGCAGTTAAACACCCGAATAATGGTGGAGTTTTGGTATTAGGACTTGGATGCGAAAATAATACTATGGTTGATTTCAAAAAATCTTTAGGCAAGTTTAATAAAAAAAGAGTAAAGTTCTTAATTTCTCAGGAAGTTTCTGATGAAATACAAGAAGGGGCTAATCTGCTTGTAGAACTTTATGAAAATATGAAGACAGATAAACGTGAAATTTGTAGTTTATCAGAACTTAAAATAGGTTTGAAATGTGGAGGTTCCGATGGATTCTCAGGTATAACAGGTAACCCTCTTGTAGGAAAGTTTTCGGATTTTCTTGTAGCTCAAGGTGGAACAACAGTTCTTACAGAAGTACCTGAAATGTTTGGAGCGGAAACACTTTTAATGGCTAGAGCAAAAAATAAAGATGTATTTAATAAAACTGTTCATTTGATTAATGATTTTAAAGAATATTTTATGAAGTATGATCAACCGGTATATGAGAATCCTTCACCAGGAAATAAAGCAGGTGGGATAACTACCCTTGAAGATAAGTCTTTGGGTTGTACACAAAAGGCAGGTACGGCTACCGTGGTAGATGTACTTAAATATGGAGAGACATTAAAAGAAAAAGGACTTAATCTATTAAGTGCTCCAGGTAATGATTTAGTGGCAGCTTCTGCCCTAGCATCAGCTGGTTGTCAAATGGTTCTTTTCACAACAGGTAGGGGAACTCCATTTGGAAGTTTCGTACCTACAATGAAGATTTCAACCAATACTCAGATATTTGAATTAAAACCTCACTGGATTGATTTTAATGCTGGAAGTTTAACTAAGGATAAGACTTTACATGATTTGACTGAAGAATTTATAGTATATATAATTAAAGTAGCTAGTGGAGAACTAGTAAACAATGAAAAGAATAATTTTAGAGAGCTCGCTATTTTTAAGAGTGGAGTTACATTATAAGTCTGCCTAATTACCGTTATTGTCACCTGATATTATGGTGGCAATAACGGGATTAATTTTTTGTTATTAATGTTATTAGATATAAATGATTTTTAATAAAATGATATCTAAGTAAAATAGATATTATAAAATAAATTTGAAGGAGTAATAAATGATAATTAACAAATTAACTAATGCTGAGCAATATTATGGTGTGTCACAAAGAATAGAAATGGGATTAAAATATCTTAAAGATACAGATTTAGCAAAAATTGAACCCGGTAAATATGAAATTGATGGAAAAAATATTATTGCTTTAGTTTCTGAATATGAAACAAAAGACATTGAGAAGGGCAAATGGGAAGCACACAAAAATCATATTGATATACAATATGTAGTATCAGGAGGAGAAAGAATAGGATATGCAAATATTAATGAAATGAAAGTAAGTAGCGAATATAATGAAGAAAAAGATGTTTTTTTTCTTAAAGGTGAAGGAGATATGTTATTAGTAAAGGAGGGTACATTTGCTATATTTGCGCCAGAGGATGTTCACATGCCAACGATTAATGCTGGAAATACAAAGCATGTTAAAAAAGTAGTTGTAAAGATTTTAGTGTAGATATTAGTTAAATATTGCAAATATCAAGGTTATGTACCAAGATATTTGCTATTAACATTAAAATTTAGGCCTATTTGTTAAAAAAACTACAATCAATATAAAAATATGTTAACGATAACAATTTTATGTTGATTTTTAAAAAAAATAAGGTTATAATAAAAAAATAGCGAGTTGTTTACGTTAACATAAAAGTACTAAATTTAAAAATGGAGGTAAAAATATTAATGTGTTCAGAGTAAATTGGAATAATATTTATTATTTAATTAGGTGAATATAAATTTTAGCTAAAGAAATAATAATTGCAATGAACTTTTCGAAAAATATAATTTTAATTAACATGAGGAGCATAAGATAAAAAAATTAACATTAAAAGAAAAAATATCATACGGATTTGGAGATATGGGAAATGGATTTATGTTTGACATGGGTCAACTTTATTTACTAAAATTCTTTACAGATGTTGCAGGTATTCCAGCAGCAGTTGCAGGAGGAGTCTTTTTATTCACAAAATTATTTGATGCAATAGTTGATCCTTTAGCCGGAACTTTTATTGATACTAGAAAAGGAAAACCAGGTGCAGGAAAGTATAGACAAATTATGCTTATAGCCAGTATAGTACTTGCAATTATATCAGTATTTGTGTTTTTAGCACCTAACTTTTCCCTTGAGGGTAAAATCATATACGCATATGGATCATATATGGCGTGGGGTGTAGCATACTCATTTACAAATATTCCTTATGGCACACTAGCAGCTACTATGACTCAAAATCCTCAAGAAAGAACATCGCTTGCTTCTTTTAGGCAATTAGGCAGTACTATGGCTTTGTTAATATCAACTGTAGTTGTGGTACCTCTTGTTGCAAAATTTAATAATCCAAACTTGGGATGGCCAGTTGCCATTGCTATTATGGCACTCTTTGGCATAGGTGCATTTTATATAACTTTTAGAAATTGTAGAGAAAATGTACCAGTAGCTAAAGTTGAAACTCAAAAAATAGATTTTAAAGATATAATAAAAACAATATTTACTAACAGACCACTACTTGTACTAATTTTAATGACAATATTCTCAATTTCAGCATTTAATCTTAGATCAGCAATGTTATTGTATTTTTGCCAGTATAATCTTGGTAATAAGGGATTAATGGCTTATGTAGGATTTGTAGCTATAGGCTGTTCATTACTAGGTGTTGTGGCTATGCCGATATTATCAAAAAGATTTGGTAAGAAAAATACAGTTATAATTGGATTTGCAATCAGTATAATAGCTGATTTACTAAACTTTGTATTACCACTACATTTAGTTTCATTTATTGCACTTCAAAGTATAGCTTACTTCGGATTAAGTATTCCTAATGGAATGACTTGGGCATTAGTTTCTGATGCTATTGATTATGGTGAATGGAAAACTGGAGAAAAAAGAGGAGCTATAACTTATTCTGTATTTAACTTTTCATGAAAAATAGCTCAATCAGTAGCTGGATTTGCCGCTGGTATTGGTTTAGCATTAACAGGATATATACCAAAGGTAGCACAATCATCAGGTGCATTACTTAGAATAAAAGGATTACTCCTATTGTATCCAGCTTTTGCTCTTGGAATAGCAATGCTTGTAATCAGTACATTATATAATTTAACAGATAAAAAATATCTTGAAATAGCAAGTGACCTTAGAAAAAGAAATTCATAGAAATAAATGAATGAAAACTATTACAAAATATAAGGTTAATGATACAATTAAATTAAGGTATTAAAAAAAGGGGAGATTTAATATGAACTTTGATAATGATTGCTTTTATTGTGTTAAGGACGAAAGGCTTTCTAATTTAATGATTGAAATATGTAAGCTTAAGGCTTCAACATTGTATTTATTTAAAGAACAGACTTATAAGGGTAGATGTGTTGTAGCATATAATGATCATAAAAGTGAAATTTTCAATTTAACTGATGAGGAACTTTCAGCATTCATGGGTGATGTGTCAAGAGTGGCAAGTGCTTTAAACAAAGCATTCTCACCTGATAAAATTAATTATGGCGCTTATGCTGATACCATGACTCATCTTCATTTTCATATAGTTCCTAAATATAAAGGTGGACCTTCTTTTGGAGGAACATTTGAAATGTCACCGAGTGACAAGGTTTTTCTTAAAGATGAAGAATACAAACAATTAATATACAAAATAAAAGAAAATTTATAATTAAGATTACATATATATAAAAAATTATAAAGGATATTTGAAAAAGACAGGCCTTCTCTGGTCTGTCTTTTTGTGCTTAAATGTTGTAATACATATTAACTAATGGTATAGTGTAGATAAGCCGTTAACGTTAACGGAAAATATTAATTTAACGGTTAGGAGAAAAATATGGTAGGAATAAAGGATATAGCAAGAGAATGTAATGTTTCTGCAACTACTGTATCTAGGGCATTAAATAATAGCAAAGAGATATCTAGGAAAACAAAAGAGAGAATACTAAAAACATGTAAGGAAAAGGGATACATACCTAATGCTGCGGCTAGAAGTCTTATTTTAAATAAGACTAATATGATTGGGCTTCTAATACCAGATATAACTAATCAATATTATGCATATGTGAGTAAAGGAGTTAGTTCATATTTGGAAAAAATAGGTTATGGACTTGTTCTCTGTAACAGTGATAGGAATAAAGAAAATGAAAACAGGTATATTGATTTTCTAGCACAGAAAAGGGTTGATGGAATAATACTTATTCCAGTAAAACCCAAAGCGAGTGATTATAAAAAAATTATAGAAAATGTTCCTCTAGTAATGGCAGATAATTATGTAGAGGATTTAGAAGTAAGTTATGTAGGTAATGATAATTATATTGGTGCTAGAAAAATAGTTTCTCATATGCTAAGGCAAGGATACAGAAGAATTGGAGTAATACTTGGTGATGAATCATCTACTGCAAGTAACGAAAGACTAAAAGGATATAAAGATATATTAACGCAAAGCAATATAGAAATTAAGAATGATATTTTATTAAACAGTAGTGCAAATTTTGAAGATGGCTTTAAGTTAGCTAAAATCCTTATAAATAAAAAGGTAGATGCTATTTTTACTATAAATGATTCTGTAGCAATGGGTGTTATGAAGTATGCTCACATGAATAATATTTTAATACCAAAAGAGCTTGGTATAGCAGGGTATGATGATATTGAACAAGCGGCTATGTTAACGATTCCGCTAACAACAGTTCACCAAAAAAAATTTGAGCTAGGGGAAATCGTAGCAAAAGTTTTGATTGCTGAAATTAATAATCATCAGATTGCTAAACAAATAATTATATTACAACCTGAGCTTATTGTAAGAAAATCATGTAACGAATAAACTAGAAGTAATTAAATTAGCAGTTTAGTAATAAAAAATATATTAGGAGGAATTGTAATGGAAATAAGATATGCAAGTAATGATGAAGATGCAAAGAGTTATGATACTACGCAATTAAGGAAACATTTTTTAATTGAGGATTTATTTGTGACAGGTGAAATAAAGATGGTTTATAGTCATATTGATAGAATAATAGTTGCAGGTATAGTGCCAACCAATAAGGCTCTTGTACTTGAGGGAAGTAAAGCTTTAGGTTGTGATTATTTTCTACAAAGACGTGAACTGGGGGTTATCAATATTGGTGGAGCAGGAACAGTAACTTTAGATGGTGAAAAACATGAACTAGGAGCTAGAGACGGTCTTTATGTTGGACTAGGAATTAAAGAAATTAGTTTTACAAGTGTGGACGCTAAAAATCCAGCTAAATTTTATATGAATAGTGCAACAGCACATAAAAACTATCCTACAGTAGAAATCAGTTTAGAAAAGGCTAATAAGGTCCAAGCGGGTTCAGATGAAGAATGTAATAAAAGAGTAATAAACCAATATGTTCATCCAGCAGTTTGCAAAAGCTGTCAATTAGTTATGGGAATGACAATACTTAGTTCGGGTAGTGTATGGAATACAATGCCTTGCCATACTCATGATAGACGTATGGAAGTATACTTATATTTCGATATGGATGAAGAAAATGTTGTATTTCATCTTATGGGAACACCACAAGAGACAAGACATATTGTTATGAAAAATGAACAAGCAGTTATCTCACCAAGCTGGTCTATACATTCAGGTGTTGGAACAAAAAACTATACTTTCATTTGGGGTATGGTTGGAGAAAATCAGGAGTTTACAGATATGGATGCAGTCTTAACTAAAGATATAAAATAAATATAAAACAAACATTAAAAGTGATACATTGAATTAAATTCATATGTATCACTTTTTTGTTATAATAATTGTTAGACTGTATATGAATTAGATAGTATAATAAAGGTATAATGATGTAACATTTTATATATTATACATAAAAATTACAAAAGGTATTATTTGTTTTAAAGGAGCTTAAAATGAAATTAAAGAAATTTACTAGTAAAAGGTCAATAGGAGGAAAGGTTTTTAATAATTTTATACTTATTATATTACTAATGAGTATTGGTTTCATTTTTTCTTTGTATGAAAAAAAAATAACTGCTAAGAATTATGATGATTATACAAATATAAATATAAAATTGAGTACACTATCACTAGAATTTAGTAATAGTTGGGGTTATTTCGATATGTTTATAAAAACAAAAGATGATAGTAATATTCAAAAATATACTGATTCAAATAATAAAATAGATAATTTATTGCTCCAAATTCAACCCTACATCGAAAAAGATGAAAATAGTAGTATTTATTTAAGAAATTTAAATAACATGTATGATATTTATAAGACTAAGTCTTATCATTTAATGAGTAAAGTTATTAATTCAGAAAGACTAGATCCAAGTAGTTATAATAAATTAACTGAAATAAAAACTCTATTTACTTATATAACTAAACATTCGGAGTCATTGTTAGTGTCATATTTGCAGTATAGTAATAATAAATATTCTATTTCTGTGCAGAAGTACAATAATACAGAGAGCAAAATTTATACTGGGTTAATATTCATTATTTTAGTTAGTTTTGTTTTTACTATGATGGTAAGCCACGATTTAAACAATACGATAGGTAAACTTAGGTCTTATGCTGAACTTTTAACTGATGCAAAATGGGGGATACCAGATCTTAAGGATCAAAAATATGAGGAGCTAAATAGTCTTGCTAAGGCTTTTGATAAGATGAAATATAGTATTCGTGAATTTATACAGGAATTAAATGAAAAAGCTGAAATTGAAAATAGGTACCATGCCGAAAAGCTTAAAAACACTGAGAAGGACAAATTAATTAAGGAAACACAATTGTCAGCATTGCAATCACAGATGGATCCACATTTTTTATTCAACACTTTAAATACTATTGGTAGAGTAGCTATGTTTGAGGATGCAGATCAAACGGTGAAACTAATAGAAGCTACTTCAAAAATATTGAGATACAATTTGGACTGCAAGGACAAAATGGTAGAATTAAAGGAAGAAATTCGTATGGTTAAAGCCTATGTTATTATACAAGAAACTAGGTTTCAAGATCAAATGAGTTTTATATTTAATATTGACGAAACTTTGGATAATATTAAAGTGCCACCGATGCTTATACAACCTATTGTTGAAAATGCAATAATTCATGGATTAAAAGAAAAAGATAGTGGTGGAATAATACATATTACTGTAGCAAAGGATAAGAATAATTTTATTTCTATTAGTATTAAGGATAACGGTGTTGGAATGGATAATGAAAAAATTGATATATTATTGAGTGATATAAAAAATAGATCAACTGGACTCGGAGTTTTTAATGTGAAAAAAAGATTAGAACTTTATTTTGATAGGGGGGATTTATTTAAAATTCAAAGTGAAAGAGGGGAAGGGATGGAAGTAATAATTTCCATTCCTATTAATGGGGGTGAAGATATTGATAAAGCTTTTAATTGCTGAAGATGAGGCTTTAGAAAGAAAGGCTCTTCGGTTTCTGCTAAAAAAATACTTTTCACAAAGCATTGAAGTTGTAGATGAGGTTAGTAATGGAAGGGATGCAGTAGATGATGCAATACTTCTAAAACCTCATATTATATTAATGGATATTCATATGCCGATAATGGAGGGACTCGAGGCCTGTAGTATTATTAAAGAAAGTTATCCGCAAACTGAATTTATAATAATTACTGCTTTTAATTATTTTGATTATGCGAAAAAGGCATTAAGTATTGGAGTAAGCGATTACTTATTAAAGCCTTTTTCAAATGATGAATTTGTAAACTCAGTAAATAAAGTAATTAATAAAATTAACACAAAGAATTTAATAGAAAATAAAAATATTCGATTAAAGGAAACTTATAAGAAAATATCGCCTTATGTTGAAAAACAAATGGTAGAAAACATAGCTTATGGATTAACATTAACTGAAGATCAATTTAATAAGTATAGAGATATTTTTAAAATTGATAGTGCTAAGTTTTGTTGCATTGTATTTAATTTAAATGAAAAAAAGTTATTTAATGAGAATAGTATAACTTTAATAAAAAATAAATTGAATATCTTATTTCCGAGTATTATTGGTGGGATATGTTTAAATGATATTATATTATTTGTCTTTGATGAATCCGTTGGTAGTAAAATTTTAAGTAGAGGTTTTGAAAGTCTGTTAAATGATTTGCGATTGGAGTTTAAAATAAGATATGATATAACAGTATATGTAGGTATTTCTGCTGTTAACGATGGAATTAATCAATTATATCTCGCTTATAAAGAAGCTAAGAGATGCTCTGAAAACTTTGAAAATGTAGATACACAAATTGGTAGTAAATTTCAAACAAATATTAGCATCACAGGCGATGTAAATGAAGTTAATCATATTTTAAGTGGAAAAGTAATAAAGGAAGATTTAAATGGAGCAATAATTGAATTAGATATTATTTTAAGTGACTTATTGAGCGGAGATGGTAGTCCTAATCTAGTGGTTTTAAAAAAAATACTTTTACATATTATAGATAGTGTTATTGAGGATATAAATAAATTCACCGGAAAAGACTTCGAAGATTTTAGTAAAAATAAAATCCTTGAAGAACTTATTAACTTAAGAAAAATTTCAGATTTAAAAAATTGTGTAAGTCTAGTGCTAAAAAATCTTATAACTTACATATCAAGCTATAAAAGGAGCAAAAATATCGATGTAGTGGAAAAGGTTAAAAAATATATAGAAAATAATTATATGAATGATGTTAGTCTAGATAAATTAGCTCATTATATATCTATGAGTAGTTTTTATTTAAGTAGAATTTTTTCTAAAGTGGAAGGTACAAATATTAAGGAATATATAATTAAAATTAGAATGGAAAAGGCAAAGAGTATGCTAATAGAAGGAAAAAAATCAGTAAAACAAATTGCATTTGAGGTTGGATACTTGGATCAGAATTATTTTAGTAAAGCATTTAAGAAGTATACTAATATATCGCCTAAGGAGTACTGCAATTTATAGAATAGAGTACAGAAGGGTATATAGTTGTAAATTCAAATAATAAATTGCATAAATTAAACAAATAAGTTAAGATAATCACAAATAAGTATAATATTTTAAATAGCCAATGGTAACGATTAATAATTATTTTATGAGCAATAGAAATTTAAGGAGGAATTGAGTATGATAGTAAGAAATGATGATGTTAAACTTGAGGATTTAGGAAAGGGTGTATCTCGAAAGGTACTAGCACAAGTAACAAATATAATGATGGTTGAAGTGCATTTTAAAAAAGGTTCAGTCGGAGAAGTTCATTCACATATGCATGAACAAATTAGTTACATACTAAAAGGAAGTTTTGAGTTAAACATTGATGGTAAAAAGGAAATAGTAAAAACTGGTGATACTTATTATGTTAAGCCAAATGCACTTCATGGTGTTTTAGCATTAGAAGATGCAACAATATTAGACGTGTTTACTCCTCGCAGAGAAGATTTTCTAAAATAAATCAAACATAATGTATTCCCTCATCATCATGTATTTTTAATATGATGATGAGGGAATTTTTTAATATGACAATCGATTACATATAATCGCAAGTTTTTCTTCTAGTAAAGGGTTTCATAAAATAGTATTATAATATTATAAACAAGAAAGATTCTTAGGGGGGCAAAAATAATGAATAAAAAGAAATTTATCGCAATATTTTCATGTCTTGTACTAACTGTAGGAATGTTAGCTGGTTGTGGAAGCAAAACATCAACTGCTACAAAGGGTGCTGCTAAAACAGCAACTAAATCAGTTACTTTAAGATTATCAGATAATCAACCTGCTGGATATCCAACAATAATAGGAGATCAAGCATTTGCTAAAGAGGTAGAAGCCAAAACAAATGGCAGAATAAAAATAAAAGTATTTTTAGGATCACAACTTGGGGATGAAAAAAGTACTATAGAACAAGTTCAATTCGGTGGGATTGATGCAATACGTATAGGTGCTGCACCACTTGCTGAGTTTAATAAACAAATAGGTGCTTTAATTCTTCCATATCTTTATAAAGATAAAGATCAAATGTTTAGAGTTCTTGAAGGACCAGTAGGAGAGAAAATGTTTGCTAGTTTAGCAGCAGATAGTAAAATCGTAGGACTTAGTTGGGTAGATTCTGGAGCAAGAAATTTCTACAATACAAAGAAAGATGTAAAAACTCCAACTGACTTAAAAGGCTTAAAGATTAGAGTACAAGAAAGTAAACCTATGATGGATATGGTTAAAGATTTAGGCGCATCTGCTACTCCAATGGCTTATGGTGATGTATATAGTGCATTACAAACTGGAGTTGTAGATGGAGCAGAAAACAATTGGCCAAGTTATCTATCATCGAATCATTACCAAGTAGCAAAACATATCACAATTGATGAACATACAAGAGTTCCAGAAATGATAGCATTTAGTAAAATATCATGGGACAAAATATCAGCAAGCGATCAAAAAATAGTAAGAGCAGCAGCAGTTGTTGGTGCAAATGTAGAAAGAACAGAATGGCTTAAACAGTCTGATGCAGCACAAGCTACAATAGTTAAAAAAGGTGGAGTTACAATTACTAAACTAACTGCTGATCAACAAGCATTATTCCAAAAAGCAGTTAAACCAATGTATTCAGCACATCCAGAATGGAAAGAAACAATTGATGCAATACTTGCTACAAAATAATTAAGAATTAATCATGGGAATCTGCTTTATTAAGGAAGTTGGACAGATAAAGCAGGTTCCTTCACTTTATAAAATAAAGGAGTGAAATGCAATTGAATACAATTAAAAAGATACTTAATAAAATAGATAGTGCTATAGAATACTTATGTATGACAACCTTAGTAATTATGGTTTGTATAGTTTTCTACCAGGTGTTTACTAGGTATATACTTGGATTTACACCTCGGTGGTCTGAAGAAACTTGTGTAATATTAATGATATGGCTAGGATTTATAGCTACAGCTATTGGCGTAAAAAAAGGTACACATTTGAGCATTAGTGCAGTAGTTAATTTATTTCCTAAAAAAGCACAAAAAATAATATTTTACTTCGATGAATTAGCAGTAATGCTTTTCGGAATCATTATATTTATTTATGGTAAACAATTAAGTGCAGATACAATGAGCTCAACACTTCCTGCAACTCAACTTCCATCAGGTGTTTTATATGCGGTTTTACCGGTTTGCGGAGTAATGATTATTATCTACACAATTATAAGAATTTTAGATTTAATTTTAGATAAACAAAATTAGGTTTGGTTAAAATTAAATTTAATTAGCGGAAATTAAAATGGAGGTAAATTATGGATACTAACACAATAGCGATTTTTATTTTACTCGGAGTATTCTTCGGATTACTTTTAGCAAAAGTACCAATAACTTTCTCATTAGGATTATCAGCTGTTGCAACAGCATTATATTTGCAAGTCCCATTAATGGCAGTTGCACAGCAAATAGCAAAAGGAATTAGTTCTTTTTCTTTAATTACTATTCCTTTCTTTATACTTGCAGGCGAGATTATGGGGCAAGGGGGTATCTCGACTCGGCTAGTTAACTTTTCAAGAGTAATAGTTGGAAGGATAAGAGGCGGACTAGCTATGGTTGATGTTCTTGCTTGCTTATTCTTTGGAGGACTTTCTGGTTCCTCAGTAGCAGATACAACATCCATTGGATCTATTATGATTCCTATGATGGAAAAAGAAGGTTACGATAAAGACTTTGCAGTTTGTGTAACCGTAGCATCAGCGACTCAAGGAGTACTTGTACCTCCAAGTCATAATTTGATTCTTTTTTCACTAGCAGCTGGTGGAATATCTATTAGTAGTTTATTCTTAGCTGGTATTGTACCAGGAGTTTTACTAGGAGCGTCAGTAATGGTGTTCAGTTATTTTATGGCTGTAAAAAGAAAATACCCTGTAAGTGCAAAAATACCTTTTAAACAAAAACTATATATGTTAAAAGATGGTATTCTTGGATTATTCACAGCAGTAATTATTATGGGTGGTATTATGTCAGGTATTTGTACTGCTACAGAATCAGCAGCACTTGCAACAGTTTATGCGTTTATCATCACTTTCTTTGTATATAAAGATGTACCACTATCTAGGATGGGTGCTATACTTAGAAAGTCATTGAACACTATTGGAATGGTTATGGGTCTAATAGCAGCATCAGCAGCTTTTGGTTGGATGATAGCAATGGTTCAATTACCAGCACTTGTAACAAATGGATTAATATCAATAACAGATAATAGAATATTAATATTTTTACTTATAAATCTTATATTACTTTTCCTTGGATGCATAATGGATATGGCTCCATTAATTCTTATTGCCACACCAATATTATTGCCAGTAGTAATACAATTCGGCATGGATCCAATTCAATTTGGAATTGTATTAATGTTAAATCTTGGTATAGGTTTACTTACACCACCAGTTGGTTCAACATTATTTGTAGGTTGCTCTATCGGAAACATATCAATAGAGAAAGTTACAAAAGCATTATTTCCATTCTATGGCGTAATGGTAGCAGTTCTATTAGTTTTGACTTTTGTTCCAGGATTGTCACTAATGCTTCCTCATATGTTTTCATAATTAATGATAAAAAAGTGAGCTTAATATTGTAATTATGATAAATTAATATAATCCCTGTAGTAACTTAGATATAAGTAACTATAGGGATTATATGTTTTTTGCTACCCTAAGAATAGTTTATAGATATGTGAATGAATTAGTAACTTTGAAAGGTAATATAGAATTTAAGGGTGATAAAGATTATACTATAGGAAAATACAATGTAATAAAAAAATAATTAACTATATGGAGGTCATTAAATGTCTTTTTTACTTAAAACTTTAGAAAATTGCAAATTAACTTTAAACAACAGATTGGTTATGCCACCAATGGCTACGTCAAAATCAGATCAGAATGGTATGGTAAGCAAAGCTATGTTAGATTATTATGATGAAAAATCTAAGGGTGGGTATATCTCACTTATTATTATAGAACACAGTTTTATTACACTGGCTGGAAAGGCTAGTGAAAAACAACTTTCTATTGCACAGGATAATAACGTTGCAGGTTTAAAAAAATTATCTGACACTATTCATAAAAATGGATCTAAAACAGTAATGCAAATAAATCATGCTGGAAGTTCAACAAGTAAAGAAATCACAGGGCTTAACCCAGTAGGTCCAACAGCTATTATAAATCCAAATTCAAGTATTGTACCAGATGAACTTTCAATAAAGGAAATTAAAAATATAATTTTAGAATTCAGAAATGCTGCAAGGCGTGTTAAAGAAGCTGGATTTGATGGTGTAGAAATTCATTCTGCTCATGGATATCTTCTAAATCAGTTTTTTTCGCCTTTGACTAACAAGAGAAATGATGAATATGGCGGAGATTTGCTTTCTAGAATTAAAATACATTTAGATATTATTAAAGCTGTACGTGATGTTGTTGGTGAGGATTTTCCTATACTTTTAAGGCTTGGTGCTAGTGATAATATGGAGGGCGGTATTACAATTGGAGATAGTAAAATTGCAGCAGTATCTTTTGAGAAGGCGGGTATAGATATTCTTGATATTTCTGGAGGCTTTTGTAGATTTATAATTCCAGGTAACACTAGCCAAGGGTATTTTTCACCTTTAAGCAAGGCTATAAAGGAGGCTGTGTCTATCCCAGTTTTGCTTACTGGCGGAATTACAAAGGCAGAGGCTGCTGAAAGACTTTTGTCTTCTGGAAAAGCTGATCTTATTGGAGTAGGTAGAGCTATATATAAAGATTCTAAGTGGGCAGAAAAGGCTATAAATAGTTTTAAATAGAAATATTAAAATAAAAAAACAATAATAAACCATATATTTACATGATATAAAAGAAAGCACAGTTTTTTTAGAAAATTGTGTTTTCTTTTATATATTGTCAAACAATTTAGTCTATTGTATACAAATAACAGCTATTTAAGCTAAATTATGGTATAATATAAGATGAATAGAAATCGTGCATGGATGGATAAAATAAACGAGCAACTTTTATTTATATGTTTCCTGGATGCTTAAGAAGGAAGGAAAATAACGATGATAATGCTTCAGAAAATATATAAACTTTGTGAATGCTTTGAGAAACAAGATAGAAAAACAGGTATTATGAAATTAATAAATAAAGGCTATAGTGAGGGTACTTCAATTAAATATTACAATATATGGAGAAGACATTATATGGATTCAAATAGTAAAGACCTGATGGTTTCAGGTATTTATATAGAAACTCGCAGAGAAAGAAAGCTTCTAGAGGAGTGTACATTTTCGGAACGTCAAAGGTATCTTGAAGCACTAAGCAAAGAACAACTTATTAAGATAACACAAGCAGTGCTTAAATAATATAAAATTCTATAATACGATAATAATTAAATAAAAAAGGGAGGATTATATACATGGATGTAGAAAAATTAACGGTAAAGGTTCAACAATCATTAAATGAGGCACAGTCATTAGCTGTTAAAAATAATCATCAGCAGGTAGATACGATTCATTTATTTGCAGCACTCATAGCTCAGGATGATGGACTCATTCCTAATATATTTAGTAAAATGGGAGTGGATATAACTAAGCTTAATTACGATATTAAAAATGAACTTGGAAGGATGCCCAAAGTTACTGGTAGTGGCGCTGATAGTGGATCCGTATACGCTACTAGAAGACTTGATGAGGTTTTTGTGAAAGCTGAAGCTGAAGCTAAAAAATTTAAAGATTCATTTATAAGTGTTGAACACGTTATGCTTGGACTTATGGATGTAAAAACTAAAGAGATTGCAGACATATTAAAAAAATTCAATATAACTAAAGATGCATTTTTAAGTGTACTCTCTACCGTAAGAGGCAGTCAAAGAGTGGATAATGTTGACCCTGAAGGTACTTATGATGCACTGGTAAAATATGGTTCAAACCTTGTAGAACAAGCGAAAAAACATAAATTAGATCCAGTAATCGGACGTGATGAGGAAATTAGGAGAGTTATAAGAATACTTTCTAGAAGAACTAAAAATAACCCAGTGCTTATAGGAGAGCCTGGAGTTGGTAAAACTGCTATAGTTGAGGGCTTGGCTCAACGAATTGTAAAGGGAGATGTACCGGAAGGTCTTAAGAATAAAATAATATTTTCTTTAGACATGGGAGCTCTTATTGCAGGTGCTAAATTTAAAGGTGAGTTTGAGGAAAGACTCAAAGCAGTTCTTAAAGAAGTAGAAACTAGTGAAGGAAAAATAATTTTATTTATAGATGAAATTCATAATATTGTTGGTGCAGGTAAATCAGAGGGTTCTATGGATGCTGGTAACATGATAAAACCACTTCTTGCAAGAGGAAGTCTTCATTGCATTGGAGCAACTACTTTTGATGAATATAGAAAATATTTAGAAAAAGATAAAGCTTTAGAGAGAAGATTTCAGCCAGTAACAATTGATGAACCTACAGTGGAAGATACTGTGTCAATCCTTAGAGGACTTAAAGAAAAATTTGAGGTTTACCATGGTATAAGAATCCATGACTCAGCAATAGTAGCTGCAGCAAAACTTTCAGATAGATATATAACACAAAGATTTCTACCAGACAAAGCAATAGATCTTATAGATGAGGCATGTGCTATGATAAGGACTGATATAGATAGCATGCCAACTGAGATGGACATGCTTAAACGAAAGGTATTTCAATTAGAAATTGAGAAAAAGGCATTGTCTAAAGAAAATGATGATGCATCAAAGAAAAGGCTTATTACACTTGAGAAAGAATTAAGCAATTTAAAAGATAAAGACAATGAAATGACAGCAAAATATGAGAAAGAAAAATCTAAGATAGTTGAAATCAGAAATTTAAAAGCTAAGTTAGATGATTCAAGGGGCGAAATAGAAAAATCGGAAAGAGAGTATGATTTAAATAAGGTAGCAGAACTTAAATATGGAGTAATTCCAAAACTAGAGGCTCAGATAAAAGAAAAAGAAGGAGCAATCCATAATAATAATGAAACGTCTATGCTTAAAGAAGAGGTAACTGAAAAGGAAATAGCACAGATAGTGTCAAAGTGGACGGGTATACCTGTAACAAATCTAGAAGAAGGCGAAAGGCAAAAGCTCTTAAGGCTTGAAGATGAATTATCGAAGAGAGTGATTGGTCAAAAAGAAGCAGTAACTGCTGTTTCAAATGCTGTAATAAGAGCAAGAGCAGGACTTAAAGATCCTAAGAGACCTATTGGTTCATTCATATTTCTTGGACCTACTGGGGTTGGTAAAACAGAGCTTGCTAAAACTTTAGCTATGGTATTATTTGAAAGTAAAGATAATATAATAAGGATAGATATGTCAGAATACATGGAAAAGTATTCTGTATCAAGACTTATAGGAGCTCCACCTGGTTATGTAGGTTATGAAGAGGGTGGACAACTTACTGAAGCTGTTAGGAGAAAACCTTATAGTGTAATATTATTTGATGAAATAGAAAAAGCACATGAGGATGTATTTAATATCTTCCTTCAAATATTAGATGATGGTCGTTTAACTGATAATCAAGGCAAGGTAGTTGATTTTAAAAATTGTATAATAATCATGACTTCAAATATCGGGAGCGATTATCTTTTAGAAAATAAAGAAAGTGGTGGCATTGAGAAGAGTATTCGTGATAAAGTTATGAGTGAGCTCAAGGCTAAATTTAAACCGGAATTTTTAAATAGGTTGGATGATATCATATTATTTAAACCTTTAGAAACAAAGGAAATAGAAGGGATAGTTGATATATTCCTTGCAGATATTCAAAATAGGCTTAAGGATAAGAATATAACTATGAAAGTTACGACAGAGGCTAAGAAGCTTATGGCAGATGAAGGATATGATCCAGTTTATGGAGCACGACCACTCAAGAGATATATTGAAAATGTTTTGGAAACATCTATTTCTAAAAAGATTATTAAAGGAGACATAAATGACGGTTCAGTCATTGGTGTTGATGCTAAAGATGATCAAATTGTTATAGAAAAAATAAGTAACTCTATAAAATAGTATTAATTTAAAATAGGTTGGGAAAAGGATGTCATAAAGGCATCCTTTTTTTATAAAAAACTAATAAAAATTGTTCTTGAGTATGTAAATAAAAGACTTTGATTTACATGAAATTAATGAACTGAATAACAGGAGATGATCATATGAATGGTTTGACGATAGATATGAAAGGAATATTTGCGGCATCAGTGACTCCTTTTGATAAGGAGAACAGAATAAATGATAAAGTTTTACTAAAACTTATGGAAAGAAATATTCAAAAGTCCTGCAATTGCAGGAGTAAAACATACATATCTTAATTTATATCAACTCGAGAGAATAAAAAATTTAAAAAATTCTCTTTATATGTATAATGGATTTGATGAAATTTTGGTGGCAGGTCTTGCTATGGGTGCAGATGGAGCAATAGGAAGTACATTTAATTTTATGTATCCACATTATAAAAAGATAAAAGAAGCATTTGAATCATTAAATCATGAGGAGGCAAGAAATCTTCAAGTTAAAGCAAATAATATAATGGAGGCATTATGTAGTGTAGGATTAATACCAGCAATAAAGTATATTCTTACTCTTCGTGGAATTGATGCTGGAGTATTAAGAAAGCCATTTTCTGAACTTAATGATGTTCAAAAGAAATATATTGAAGACATACTTGAATCTAATCTTGTTTATTAATATATAAAAAATAGCTCTCAATTGTAAATCTAATGATAAGTTAGGATTGCAATTGGAGGCTTTTGTTTTATTATATAAGTATACTAATTTTTGTACATAAAAATTAAGGTTGAAATTAAATCTATAAAGGTAGATAATTAGATATAATATGATTTTTTATATCATTTAAATAAAGCAAGTTACTAAAGGAGAAAGTATATATGATTAAATATAAATGGTGTGTATGTGATATGGATGGAACATTATTAAATTCAGATAATGCTATATCAAAGGATAATGAGGTTGCACTAAAAAAGCTTCAAAAGATGGGTGTAGAAGTAATTATTGCATCAGGAAGATTGGATCTTATGGTGAAGGTTTATATAAAGCAGTTGGGGTTAAAAGGACCTGTTATATCTTGTAATGGGGGACTCGTTAGGAATATTAAAACAGGCGAAGTTCTTTATTCGAAGTTAATGGATAAAATTGCAGTAAAAGAGGTTACAACTTACTGTAGTAATAATAAAATAGAGTTTATTATATACACTGCAGATATTGTATATACCACTAAAAATAATTCAGTAGGTAAAAGATATGAAGACCGTAATAAGTTTTTATTAAAAGATGAACAGATACCTATAAAATATATAGATGATAAAACAATGGAAAATATTAATGATATAGATGCTTTTAAAGTTTTGTTAGTTTGTGAAAAACACGAGGAGATCATATTACTCGAAAAACATTTTTCAAAATATGATAATCTTACGGTAGTGAGTTCGGCAAAAGGGCTTTTAGATATTATGGCATCAGATATTTCTAAAGGAAATGCTTTAGAAATATTGTCAAAAAAATTAAATGTAGGGTTAGATGAAATTATAGTTTTTGGAGATAATTACAATGACATGGAAATGTTTAAATGTGCGGGAATGCCTATAGCTATGGAAAATGCCGTAGAGGATATAAAACTTGCGGCAAAATATATAACTAAATCTAATAATGAGTCTGGAATAGCGTATGCTATAAACAATTATATATTAAAAGAGTGATTATAATGTAAAAAACAAGCAAAAAAATGTAAGATTAAGTCTAGAGTGAATCGTAAAGGTTTTGCTCTAGGCTTAATTTGTGTTTTTTTAATGATATAGTTTAAGTTTACTCGCAAGTCGGGTATAATATATTATTGATATATTTTATAATAATATTATAAGCAAATTAGATTATGAAAATATAAAGTAGAAGATAGGAGATTATAATGAAAAAATTTATAGAACTAAAAAATGTCAAAAAAACTTATACTACGGGAGAAGTAATAATTAAAGCAGTAGATGATGTTTCATTTACAATAGAAAAGGGTGAATTTGTTGTAGTTATTGGTGCTAGTGGTGCGGGTAAAACTACAATACTTAATCTTTTAGGTGGTATGGATCAAGTTACTACCGGAAATATAATTGTGGATGGAAATGATATAAGTGAATATAATAAGAAAAAGCTTACAAAATATAGGCGTGACGATATAGGATTTGTATTTCAGTTCTATAATTTGGTACAAAATTTAAATGCAATTGAAAATGTTGAGCTGGCAGTAGAAATATGTAAAAATCCAATGAATCCAGTAGAAGTATTAAAAAATGTTGGACTTAAGGATAGAATGCAAAACTTTCCATCTCAGCTTTCAGGTGGAGAACAGCAGAGAGTTTCAATAGCAAGAGCACTTGCAAAAAATCCTAAATTACTTCTTTGTGATGAGCCTACTGGGGCCCTAGATTATAATACTGGTAAGTCAATACTTAAATTATTATCTGATACATCAAAAAAAGATGGCATGACTGTTGTGGTTATTACACATAATTCGGCTATAACTCCCATCGCTGATAAGATAATAACAGTTAAAAGTGGGAAAGTTGAGAGCGTCGTCAAAAATGATAATCCAATGGACATTGAAAGCTTGGAGTGGTAGAAATGAAAAAGACATTTTTCAAAAATTTATTTAGAGATATAAAAAAAACTTTATCCAGGTTTTTGTCTATAGTAATAATTATTGCAATTGGAGTAGCTTTTTATGCAGGAGTAAGGGCTACAAGTCCTGATATGAAAAAATCAGCAGATGCTTATTTTAATAAAACTGGATTTATGGATTTTAAATTGATTTCAACACTTGGCCTTACAAAAGATGATATAGTACAGGCTCAGAAAATTAAAGGCGTAAAAACGGCACAAGGTTCATATTCGATAGATGCTGTAGTTGAAAAGGATAAACATTCATTAGTTCTTAATGTTAATTCGACTCCACCTGGCAATGGAATAAATCAGATGAAAATTATTACAGGAAGGTTACCAAAAGCGAGTAATGAAGTTGTAGTTGAAAAAGGATTCTTAAAAACGAACAAGTTCAAAATTGGCGATTTTATAGAGCTTAAATCTGGAAACGATTCTAAAAAAATAGGTGATACCTTAAAAATAAGTAAATTTAAAATAGTTGGAGAAGCACTCTCGCCATTATATCTATCAGCTCAAAGACAATTAAGTTCTGTGGGGAATGGATCAGTTAAAGGTTTTTTATACATACTTCCCGAGGTATTTAAAAGTGATTATTATACAGAAATGTATTTAAAAATGGATAATAGTTTATCAAAAGACAGTCTTATTTCAAATGACGAGTATAAAGTTGAATCAAAGAACATGGAGAAAAGCCTTAAAGACTTCGGAGTTATAAGAAGCAAAGTACGATATAAACAAATAGTATCAGATGCTAGTAGCAAAATAAATATAGCACAGGAAAAGTTGAATAAGTCAAAAAAAGAAGCAGTAGATAAATTTAGCGAGGTTTATAAAAAGTTAAACAATGCAAAAACTAAAATTGATGACGGTAAAGTAGAACTTGCAAAAAATCAAACAATTTATAATCAAAAAAAATTGCAAGGGCAAAAACAAATTGCAAATGCTACAAGCAAGCTTAAGGAAAGCGAGGCAAAGCTTAATGCAGGAAAGCAGCAAGCGGTAGCAAGTATCACGTCGTCGATTGCACTAAAAGTTTCACAGGCAAAAAAACAAGTAGATTCTGATCCTAAAAATGAGGTTTTTATTACTCAATATAAGGGGATAAATCAGATTTATTTAGGAAGCATTAAAGGAAAAGATTTTGAAACTATGTATACTTCATTAAAAAATAGTGAAGCTATAGTTCAAATGAAACCTTATTTTGATATACAGAGTTTAAAAAATAATTTTGATCTTTCAAAATCAAAAATAGATGCGGGAAGAGTACAATTAAATGAGAGTAAGAAACTTATAATAAATGGAAAAGTTGAATTAGACGCAGCAAGAATAAAACTTGCTAGCGGAGAAAAAGAAGTAAATGAAAATGTTGAAAAAGTTAAATTAGAACAAGCTAAAGTCAACAATAAATTAAAAGAGGGACAATTAAAAATCAGTAAAAATAAAGATAAAATTAAGGCTATTAAATCACCTGAGTGGTTTGTATTAGGGCGAAGCACTAATCTTGGATACGAAACATATAGGCAAGATAGTGATAGGATAGATAATATTGGGAAAGCCTTTCCACTTATATTTTTCTTAGTGGCAGCTTTAGTTAGTCTTACTACTATGACGAGAATGGTTCAAGAAAACAGAATTGAAATAGGAACATTTAAAGCTTTAGGATACTCAAGGATAGCTATAACTACACATTATTTGATATATGCGCTTTTAGCAAGTATCACAGGAACAATAATAGGTATATCTTTTGGTTTTAGACTTTTCCCACCACTTATCATGAATGCTTATGGTACGCTTTATGCTATTCCTAGTTCCTTAACGCCCTTTAACTCTGGGCTAGCTCTTCAGGCTTCATTGATAGCTATAATATTCACCTCGCTTGCTGCGGTTGCAGCATCGCTTGAAGAATTAAGAGAAGCACCATCATCACTAATGAGGCCCAAGCCTCCAAAGGCGGGAAAAACTATATTACTCGAAAGAGTAACATTTATATGGAAAAGATTAAGTTTTACAAATAAAGTAACAGCAAGAAATATATTTAGATATAAACAAAGATTTTTTATGACAGTTATAGGAATTGCAGTTTGTACAGGGCTTATGATAACTGGATTTGGACTTAAATCTGGAATAATAGGGGCAGCGCAGGGTCAATTTACAGATATATATAAATATGATATGTTATCAACATTTAGAGGGGATATTGAGGGCGATAAAACAGATACTATAAAGAATAAAATAATGAAAAATTCCAATGTAAAATCAGTCCTATTTTCTTATACTAAAAATGCAACGGTTAATCTTTATAAATCTGGACGTGAAGATGCATATGTAGTTGTTACAGAAGATAAAAACGAAATTAATAATTATATTAAGCTTACATCAACCAAAGGTGAGGAGCTTAAACTTAATGATAGAGGCGTAATAATAACTGAAAAGTTATCAAAACTTATGAATAAAAAAATTGGAGATACTTTTGATGTAACTATAAATGATAAGGTGGTAAAGGCTACGATATCAGATATAACGCAGCACTATTTGCAACATTACATTTATATGAGTCCTAATTATTATAAAAAATTAACTAGTGAAAACATTAAATTTAATGGATTTTATGGACTGCTAAAAAGCATTACAGATAGTTCAGAGGATAAAACAACGAAGATATTAACCAAAATAGAGGATGTAGGATCTGTAAGTTATAAGAATAAATCACAATTTGATTTTAACAAAACAACAAAGAGTATAAATTCAGTGGTACTGGTATTAATAGTATCTGCAGGAGTGCTTGCCTTTGTTGTAATATATAATCTTACAAACATAAATATCAATGAAAGAAGGAGAGAATTGTCCACAATAAAGCTTCTAGGATTTTATGATAGCGAACTTGCGCTATATATATACCGTGAAAATATTATATTAACGGTAATTGGAAGTTTAGTAGGAATAGTCGTGGGGATTTTACTTAATAATTTTGTTATTACTACATCAGAAACCAATGTAATGATGTTTATGAGGAATATAGATCCTATTTATTTTCTGTATTCAGTTCTACTTACAATTTTATTTTCTGTAATTGTAAATTTAGCTATGTATAAGGAATTTGGTAAAATAGATATGATAGAATCACTTAAAAGTGCAGAATAATAACTGAATAATATATGGCATATACTAGTATAATATATAGAAAGAGGCGGGAAGAGTAATTGTTCTAAGGGAGGAGTTTTAAATGGAGAAGCAACAATTTGGAGTTTTAGGTATAGCGGTCATGGGTAAAAATTTAGCATTAAATGTTGAGAGCAGAGGGACATCCGTTAGTGTATATTCAAGGAATAAAGTTACCATAGATGAGTTTTTGGTAGAGGCAAAAGGAAAAAACATAAAGGGCGCATATTCTATTGAGGAATTTGTGAATTCTTTAGAAACCCCAAGAAAAATATTTATTATGATTAAAGCAGGATTACCTGTTGATGAAACTATAGATAAATTAATACCGTATATATCAAAGGGGGATATATTAATCGATGGTGGTAATTCGTTTTTTATGGATACAATACGTAGAAGCAAGAAACTTGAGGAATTAGGGTTTAAATTTATAGGTACTGGGGTTTCGGGTGGAGAAGAGGGAGCTTTAAAAGGACCAGCAATCATGCCTGGCGGAGAACTTGATGCTTATAAAACAGTTGAACCTATATTCAATGCTATATCTGCGAAAGTGGATGGTGAGCCTTGCTGTACTTATATTGGGCCTAATGGAGCAGGACATTATGTTAAAATGGTTCATAATGGTATAGAGTATGGGGATATGCAACTCATTTGTGAGGCATATGCACTTTTAAAAAGGGTTGCAGGTCTAACAAATGATGAAATACATGATGTTTTTAAGCAGTGGAACAAAGGAGAGCTTAATAGTTACCTAATAGAAATAACTAGTGATATATTTGCTAAAAAGGATAATGAAACAGGAAAGTACATGGTTGATATTATTTTAGATAAAGCAGGCCAAAAGGGGACGGGGAAATGGACTAGTCAAAGTGCCCTAGATCTTGCAGTTCCTATACCTACAATAACAGAAGCTGTTTTCGCACGTTGCATGTCATCATTAAAAGATGAAAGAATTTATGCGAGCAGTGTTTTAAAAGGACCGGATGTTAAATTTAAAGGAGATAAAAAAGAGTTTATAGAAGCTATAAGGAGGGCCCTTTATACAAGCAAAATATGTTCATATGCTCAAGGATTTGCACTTATGATGGCTGCAGCAAAAGAGTATAATTGGGATCTTAAATATGGGAAGATAGCTAAAATATTTAGGGGTGGATGTATAATTCGTGCACAATTTCTCAATAAGATAAATGAAGCATATGAAAATGATGAAAATCTTAAGAATTTAATGTTAGATTCATATTTTAAAAATATTATCAATAGTTATCAAAAGGACCTGCGTTATGTAGTATCAACAGCAGTAAATTTGGGAGTACCAGTACCAACATTTTCAAGTGCCTTAACATACTATGACAGTTACAGAAGTGAAAAATTACCAGCAAACTTGCTTCAAGCTCAGAGAGATTATTTTGGAGCGCATACATTTGAAAGGGTAGATAAGAAAGGAATATTTCATCATGAATGGGTAAATGAGACAAACTCAAAATAGTACAATTTAAGAGTGAATAAACATTGAAGGTATCAAGATGTTATATAAAAAGATAAAGTGAAGTTTGAATCTTAAACTGTTCTTTATCTTTTTTTATTTTATACAGCTATTGACAATAAAGTTATTTGGTTATATAGTTAGTTACATAAGTAACTAACTAATTAGATAATGGAGGTGTTAATTTGGATTTTAATAATGATGTACCTATATATATGCAGATTGCTCAAACTATTGAAGATAACATTCTTAAAGGAATTTTCCAGGAAGAAACAGCTATTCCATCTACAACAGAAATATCTGTTAAGTATAAGATAAATCCGGCTACAGTGGCTAAAGGATTTAATTTACTTGTAGACGAAGGAATTATATATAAAAAGAGAGGTGTAGGTATGTTTGTAGTAGCTGGAAGTAAAGTGAAATTAATGGAGAAAAGGAAAGAAAATTTTTATAAGAACTATATAGTATCTTTAATAGAAGAAGCTGAAAAATTAGAAATTTCAAGTGAAGATATTATTAAAATGATTGAAGGGGGGGGTTTAATGTGGGCACAATAAAACTTTCAAATGTAAGTAAAAGATATGGGGATACTTTTGCATTAGACAATATATCATTAACTATAGAGTCAAATAAAATATATGGGATACTCGGACGAAATGGAGCTGGAAAGACAACTCTATTAAATGTTATAAACAATAGAATTTTTGCAGATAATGGTGTTATTTCTATAGATGGTAAAAATTTATCAGAAAATAAAAATGCTTTAGGCAATATATATTTTATGGCAGAGAAAAACTTATATCCACAAGCTATGAGAGTAAAACATTTATTTAAGTGGAGTAAAGAATTTTATCCGAAATTTGATATGGAATATGCTATTGAACTTTCTAAAAAATTTGAATTAAATATAAATAAAAGGATTAATGAATTATCAACAGGGTATTCATCCATATGTAAAATTATAAACACAATGGCATCAGGTGTTGAAATTTTAATGTTTGATGAGCCAGTTTTAGGACTAGATGCGAGTCATAGAGAATTATTTTATAAAGAACTTACCAAAAGTTATATAGAGAAGCCTAAGACTATTATTTTATCTACTCACATTATTGAAGAAGTATCACAATTAATAGAACAGGTAATTGTTCTTAAGGATGGAAAAATAATTAATGACGTAAATGTAGAGAAACTAATATCGCAGTATTATAACGTATCTGGATTAAATGTAGATATAGATGAGTACATTAAAGATAAAAATTGTATAAGTGTAGATGAAATGGCAGCGTTTAAATCAGTAGTTATAAATGGGAAAAATGGAGATGTTGAAAAGAGCGAGCAGAAAAAACTTGGACTCGAAGTTTCAAAGGTTGAACTTCAAAAACTATTTATAGATTTGACGAATAAGGGGGGAATAAAACAATGAAAAGTTATAAACTTGCTAAATACAATATTAAAAGTAGTCTTAAATCTATACTAATATTTTACTGTATTTTTATAGTTGTAATAATACTCATATCTATAACTGCTGGAAAAAGTAGTCATATTCGGGGAATAGAGTTTTCATCTGTAATATTTTTATTTGTTCTAGGGCTAAATTCTTTCAAAGAAAATTTTTATTTTAGTCAAGCTAATAATATACCTAGAATAGATTATTTTAAATCTATAGTTATAACTATTTTCCCGATAGCTTTAGTTATGTCAATAATAGATATAATATTAAATAGAATTTATAATATATTTGATGTAGGTCCAACAATCTATGATATGAGTTATGGTAATTTTAAAAGTGCACATATATATATAAATGGGAATGCATGGATACAAAATAATAGTATACGAATACTAATTGGAACAATCACATTTTTGTTTACTTTGTATATCATTGCATTTGCTATAGGATTATTAATAACTATGATATTTTATAAGTGTAATAAAACAATGAGGATTCTTATATGTTTAAGTCCTATAGCAATTCAGGCTATATTGGCAAATGTTATATATAATTCTCCACAAATCGGAGGAAAATTAACAGCTTTTATTGATAATATATTGGGGATAAGTGCAAAAAACTCATATATTTGTGTATTAACATTTATATGTTTATTCATAATAACAATGTGTTTTGTTTATATAATTGTTAGAAGAGTAGTGGTTAAAAAAGCATAAAAACAAGAAATATACAAGCTGTGAAATTAGGGTTCACAGCTTGTACTAATTTAATAGTACTAACAGAATGTAAAGCTTATAAAAATTGTTTCCTATTATTATACAAAGACTTATATCCTAAGTTTAATGATAGAAAAACGGTTGTACAAACAGAACAACAAATTGCAATCATAATAGATATTTGGTACATAATTGCGGTGGTAGGTAATGTACCAGAGAGCATTTGCCCAGTCATCATTCCTGGTAAAAAGATTATACCCATTCCAAGCATTGAATTTATAGTAGGAATTAATGCGGTTTCGAAAGCATTATTAGCAAATGGCTTCAATATATTTTTTGGCTCCACGCCTAAATTAAGCAAAGTGTTAATTTTATCCTTTTCTTTGCTTATATCATCCATGAAGGTTTTTATCGCAATATTTACTCCGGTCATAGCGTTACCAATAATCATACCAGCGAGTGGTATAGTGTATTGGGGGTTAGAAATAGATTTACCAACAACTATTGTAACAAAGAAGATTAAAACAAAAAGTCCGGAAAATGTTAAAGAAATCCCAATTGCAATTTTAAAATTATTGTTTAAGTCCTTTCTACTTGTAATTACTCTATGTATAGAAAAAATTATCATAATAACTAAAAAAGCAACAGTAAATATAGGATTTGGATTACTAAAGACATATTGAAGTATGTATCCAATAATTATAAGTTGAATCGTCATTCTTAAACTAGCAACTAGAAGAAGCTTTGTTTGAGTAACTTTTGATTTTTTCATAATTAAAAGTACTATAATTAATAGTAGATAAATAAGCAGAAAATGAGAAATGCTTAATTTCACAATGCCTTCCATATTTAAACCTCCTTAATTATTTCAATTTTATTTTCACAAAATTCGTTAACTATAGTTTTATTGTGACTTACAATTACAAGCTCAATATTTTTAGTTTTGCAGAAAGCTATTATATTTTTCATTACCCTATGCCCAGTTATTTCATCTAAAGCTGATGTTGG
>ERZ1463037.15-NODE-15-length-35369-cov-12.125389_pt1 | contig 35369 bp, 40 predicted proteins | sample MGYA00564484_ERZ1463037 | MGnify/ENA primary metagenome ERZ1463037 (study PRJEB39244, sample SAMEA3635151) | Helicobacter pylori | study: EMG produced TPA metagenomics assembly of PRJEB11511 data set (Assembly of a 5300-year-old Helicobacter pylori... | reverse complement strand
TTAATGTATATGCAATTAACATAATCACCATAATAGTTATAAAAGTTTTATAAGCATTAATAGGTAATAGATCATTTAGAGAATAACGAGTTATTGCTGGAAATGATAAGTCGATAACAGCAATTAAAAATGCACATGACATATCTAATATAAATAAATTCTTGTGTGGTTTAAAATATGAGAAGAATATTGAAACTAGAGATCTTTTTTGAAATTCTTTTGTATCCATTTTAGTTGTTTTCCTTTCTTTTATGCATCTTGATTTTTCTTTAAGTATAACATATTTATGTCCTAGTCAATCTAAATTATCCTTATTTATCAGTGCTTCCTGTCAACTTAATTTTTACACTCTTGACATCAATACGACTGTCTCCACGTGGGGGTATGTTAGAACATATCTTCTTCCTTTTATTAATAAGTATTATATTTATTAAATTAATTCTATTTTCTGCTTTCAAAACATCCTGTAAAATTATGACACAATGCATCTCTTGGTATACTTGGTTTCATTTTTCGTTTTCCTTTCTTATCTAGAACAACGCCTTGCATATACACAAAAAAACAATAAAAGCCCTGGAATTCGAGGGTTTTCCATTGCATCAAAATTGTTGCTGTCTTATGGTGGATGCGAGGGGTGTCTAAATATATCACAGTCCGTTGACAGAACTGACTTATATAAGTAATCTCTAAAATATAATAAATACCTACAGTTATTCTTGGATTAACCGATAATATAATAAATATAACTATTAAGGGGATTACAAAATGGCAAATGAAATGTATTCAATAAAAACAGATACAGCAAAAAAAAGATTTATTATAGAATTAAAAGGATTTTTTCAACTAGAAAAAGCGGAACAGTTTGTAAAAGACTATAACTTAGCACTAGCACAGTTTAAGCCAGGTGAGTATTCATTCCTTATTGACGCAAGATCTTTGGCAGTGCTTAAGCCAGAAATTCTTCCAGTTCTTTCTCAGTGTTACCAATTATATACTTCAAGCGGATTTAAGAAAATGGTATTTGTTGAACCAACAGTTATATCTGCAAAAATGCAAGTAAAAAGAATTGCTAAAGAATCTAATCTTTCAGCATTATTTGTTTCTTCACTAGAAGACGCAGAAAAAGAACTATAAAATAAATATTCTATTAACAGAGAAGATATACGAACTTTTGTATATCTTTGCTTTATTTTACCATCAGATTTTAAGGAGTGATTACTAACGAATAATATAGGTGTAAAAATAATAAATGCAGCAATTTACCATCCAGAAATTAAAGTAGATAATAGTTATTTCATAAAGCATTTTCAGGAGCTTAATAAAGATATACAACCATTATTTGATAATTTAGGAAGAAAATCACGCTATTTAGCTTCCGATAATGAAAATGCTTTAACAATGGCTATTGAAGCTTCCAAGAAAGTACTATCTACTTCGAATTTATTAGGATCAGATATCGATTTAATTGTTTTCACATCTTCAACCCCTGAATATATTGCACCTTCTAATGCTGTTAAAATCCATCATGCTATCAATGGAAAGGCCTCTGCATGTGTATATGATACAAATTCTAATTGTGTAGGAATGATTGTCTCCCTCGATCAGCTATATAATAGTATTATGAATAACCCCACCATGAAACGTGTTCTCCTAGTGGGGTCCGAGCATATTAATCATCATTCTAAGGATAGCGATGAAATAACCTACTCTAACTTTGGTGATGCAGCAGTTGCTATTATTCTTGAGCGTTGCGAAGAAGCTAATCATGGTGTTATAGGTAACGCTTATTATACTGATAGTTCTTACCACGATACAATTCTTATGCCTGAATGTGGCTATTCCAATATCTCAGAAGTAGATAATTCATGTAAGAAACTTCTATGGAATCCCTTCAATACTGATGAAGCCTTTATAAGTGCCGAAAACTCTATTGAATCTATCTTAGCCAATCATAATTTAACTAAGAAAGATGTTAAACGATATTTTATGTCTCAATTTTCTAAAAATAATATAGATAAGTTATGTACCAATCTCCATGAAGATATCTCTAAATTTACTTATATCGGTGACGAATACGGTTATACTGGTTGTACCAGTCCATTTATAGCTTTTGCTACTGCTCTTTTAAATAACGAGATTCACTCAGGAGACCTAGTGATTTTCTGGTCAGTCGGTGCAGGGATCACTTCCTGCTGTTTAGCCTTTAGACTCTAACTACTCCTCTATTTTATGAAATATGGGTACATGGAGATTCTATAAGCACCAACAACATCTAGATAATATTTTGTTATACTGATTAGACCTAGATTTTCTAGGTCTTTATCTTTATATGCAATATTCATAATTGGCCTATTGGATATTCTCCAATAACTTCTTCGTGTATTTGAGTGCTCCCAAGCCTTTTGTTTTTATAGACCTCTCTCTTTTTAAGTTACTTGAATCTAGTTCTAACCATTTATCTAGCCCTTTCATTCACCCAATTTATATACCACATGATGCTACTTTTCTTTAATACTAATCTGCTTTGTTCGAGCTTCATTTATTTCTGAAACCATATTTTTAAATTTCTCCGCAGCTTCCTCTTTTTCCTTTAGTAATTTATTAATTCGCTCATTAAAGCTTTCTTGTAATTCCTGCATCTTTAATTGTTGCTGCTCTTTCAATTTTAAAAGTTCTTTCTCCATTTGGAAGATTGCTCTTTCCTTTTGCATTTCAATGTCTAATTTAGCTTTTGACTCAAGTTCATCTATTTTATTCTTGTTAATTTGATTTAATTCATCTACTTGGTTTGCTATTCTTCTAGCTTCCTCATTTTTATTTGATAAGTCCTGCTTAAATTGTATGTTTTCATTTTTTAGTTTATCAATTTCTGTTTTTTGAATTAAAATTTCATCTTTATATTTAACATATTTTTCATTGGTTTCATTTAGCTTTAATATTTTTTCACCTTGCATGTTATTTAGTGTTTTCAAACTCTTAGTATTTTCTTGTAATTCCTTAACAATATGTTTATTATCAGATTGGTCTTTCTCAAGCAAAGTAATCCTCTTATTCTCTTCTTTTTTCTCTTCTTTTAATGAAATAATGTTTTCATATAGCTTTTTAACTTCTTTCTCTTTATCTACTAATTCATTTCTGTGAACATTTTTTACCTCTAAAGCTTTTATATTATTTCTTTCTACTATATTTATATATATATCGGACATTCTGTTTGTTATTGTTTGTAATTCATTTATATCTTCGGACATACTACTGTCTTCTTCTCTTGCTCTATTTAATTCATAGTATTTAACTACTTGTTCCATAAATTCTTTATTGTTTATTCCCTCACTTTGAGCTAATTCATTAAACTTTTGTTTTACCTCGTCACTTATTCTTACGCTTAATATTGCATCCATTGTATCCGTCCTCTCTTAATGCGGTATTTTATAAAATTAATCCCATTATTTACATATTAGAAGCTATGTATAACTGAAAGACAGCTATTTCCTCATAAAATTTCATTATATCTATAATATCATGAAGAATATTTGTATGGGCAAATTTTTATCAATTTATTTGATAGTATAATTAAAAATTATTATTAATACTTACAATTCAATGTTTTGTATACATTTGTATACTATTAAATTTAAAACGTTTATTTACGTAAACATAATGTTTACAATACAAGTATACCATAAAATAAAGAAAATCACTGCTAAAATGAGTAAAAAAGCCAAATTTAAAGTAAAAGCAAAACCATTCAATATAACTTTTATTATATTGAATGGTTTTATTTGAAATAAATACAGAAATTTTTAATAAAACCATAACTATTATAATATATAAAAAATGGTATGCGCCGATATTTAATGATATTAAGCAACTAAAGTTTAGCGTCAAAAAGAGGAAGCAACATATATCTTGGGTAATGCAAATAATTGTTAAATTAAGTCCTATAAACTAATATAAAAAGGGTAAGTCAAATGATTTATACCTATCATTTGACTTACCCGTTATACTATTATATTTAATATTAAAAAAACGATATAAATTATAATGTACCTTATACATTAGTGATGTTTATTTAAAATAAAATAGAATTTAACTCCCATGTCTGTGTTTGCTACCCCACAACTACCACCATGAAGTAATATAATGTTTTTAACTATTGAAAGTCCTAGTCCAGTACCTCCAAGTTTTCTAGTCCTTGATTTATCTATTTTATAGAAAGTATCCCATATTTTATCCGTTTCAGTTTCATCAACTTTACTTCCAGTATTCTCAACTTCAACGCAAACATTGTCATCTCTATCTATCATTGTCACAGTTATCGAGCCACCATTGTTAGTATGTCTTATTGCATTAGTCATATAATTCGTTAAAACTTGTTCTATTCTGTTCCAATCAGCAGTTACTTTTATGTTTTGAACTAAATTCACACTAAGTTTAATGTCCTTTTCATTAAGTAGGGATGAAAATTTCTTTGCAAGCGGTTTTACTAGTTCATCTATATAAAAATCTTCTTGAATCAAATTAAAATTTCCTGACTCTAGTTGAGATAAATTTAGCATGTCTGATACTAAGCTATTCATTTTTCTTGATTCATCCATTATCACATCTATAAAATATTGTTTCTCCTCTCCTTCTAAAATATCATCATTTAATGCTTGAGTATACCCTTCTATAAGTGTTATAGGTGTTTTAAGTTCATGAGAAACTGCTGCCACAAAGTCTTTCCTCATTTCTGTTAATTTTTTCTCTTTTTCAATGTCTTTTTCTAACTTTGAATTAGCATCTTTAAGTGATGTTAACGATTCATTTAAATTTTCTGAAAGGAGGTTAAGCGAAGTCGCTAAAGCACCAATTTCATCATTACTTTTTACCACACATTTTTCTGAAAAATCAAGTTTTGCCATTTTGCTTGCTGTTTTAGTTATTTTTATCAATGGTTTAGCAATCATATTTGAATATATTAAAGACAGGAATAAAATTATTACTATGGCTCCTATATAAAAATAATAGTAAAATTCCTTAATAACTTGAACTGCTTCATTTACCGGTTGTAATGAAGTATATACATATATAAATTCATCTTTTTTTTCATCATAAGAAATGCCGGCAACACTGTAGGAAATGCTAGCCTCACTTTCTTCCGAATCTAGGTTATTATCAGTAAGAAAGATCAAAGGTTTTTTATCTTTTTTGAATTTATCAACCCCACCTAAAGTTTCTATTTGAGTTGACATTAGTTGATCCATACTTCTTGCTTTTATAGAGTCCTTTCTTACGTCAACTGTTTTTGTAAGATATTTTAAATTACCTGCTTTATCTCTAATAATTATTTTATAATTATTTTGATCTTCAAAACTACTAATTAAGCTAGTCTCCTCGTCATTTGTTTTAAGTAAACTATATTTTTCTCTAAAGTTAACGAGGTCATGAGACAAAGTGTCCTTTTTCCATTTTATATAAAATTGCCCGAAAAATGCAGATTGAACTATTAAATTAGTTGTTATGAAAACCACAAAAACTATAGAAGTTATTGCGAAAAGTTTTCTTGTAATGCTTTTTTTACTTTTCATTTCTCACCTCGAATTTATATCCTGTTCCTCTCACGGTTGATATAAGGTAAGACTTTTCACCTAACTTTTCTCTTAATCTTTTTATAACAGTATCCACGGTTCTTAAATCTCCAAAATAATCAATACCCCATAAAGAGTCCAATATTTTTTCTCTGCTTAACACAATCCTTTTATTAAGTATAAAATAGTTTAATAGTTCAAATTCTTTTGGCGATAGGTTTATTTCTACATCATCTACTGTAACCTCATGGCTTAAATTATCAACTACGAGCCCGTCAAAGTTGTCTTCTTCTTTTACAACACTTTCAGTACTATAAGTTCGTCTTATAATTGCTTTAACTTTAGCGACTAGTAACTTTGGAACGAAGGGTTTTGTAATATAATGATCGGTACCTAATTCAAAGCCTAATAATTCATCATCTTCCTCAGATTTAGCAGTAAGCATTATAACTGGAATATTAGAAGTCTTTCTTATTTCCTTGCATACATCCCATCCATCCATAATAGGCATCATTACATCAAGAATAACTAAATCTACCGAGTTTTTATTAAAGACATTTATAGCTTCTCTTCCATTTTCAGCTTGCAGAATATTATATTGTTCCTTCCTTAAATAAATGGATACAAGATTTCTAATTCTTTCTTCATCATCAACTATTAAAATAGTTTCCATCATATAAATTCTCCTTAATCATAAATTTAAATCTTAAATATAAATAAATCATTTGAAATCTATTGTTTTTTATAATACAAATAATAATGTCTTATTTTCTTTTTAATGCAATTTTTTTTATTCTTATCTCTATAATAAAGATACAGTATGGCACTTAAATGGCGAATATGCTAACAAAGTGTGAACGAAGTTTATAACTGGTCAGTTCTATGAAAATAAAACGCATCTAATCTAGTAACTTTTCTAAATTACTTCTAATCTTAACAAAAAAAGCATAAAAATAACATAGCTATTTCTTTATTCATAGTATACTTAGCTTGTACAACTTATTATGACAAAGATATCAGCTTATATGTATTATATATATATCTATATAAGGAGGTTTTTATATGCTTAATGGTGCTAAGATTAGAGAATTAAGACTTACTAAATCCTTAACAAGCAAAGATATATCAACTTTATCTAAGAATTTAAGTGTACATGTATCACAGACTTATTTAGAAGAACTTGAACGAGGAAGCAAAAAAAATCCATCTTTTAATATAATTGAAACAATAGCAACTATCCTATGTGTTAATATAGACGAACTTAGAAGAATTTAAGAAACGTTAAGAGGTGAATTAACTATAAAGTTAATTCATCTTAACTTTAGTTTGATTCAATACAATCCCATTCTCCAAAGAATTGATCTAAATATGTCATCATAAATTCATGTCTTTCTTCTGCCATAGTTTTGCCTGATTTAGTGTTCATTAAATCTTTTAGTAATAAAAGTTTTTCATAAAAATGATTAATAGTAGTATCAACACTTCCCTTATATTGATCAAAATCTTTATATTTCTGTGGTTTAATATCTGGATTGTATAGTTCTCTCTTTTTATATCCACCATAAGCAAAAGCTCTTGCAATTCCTATAGCACCAATTGCATCTAATCTATCAGCGTCTTGAACCACCATGCCTTCAATTGTTTCTTGTTTAGAATTGGTTGTTCCACCTTTAAAAGACATAGTTCGTATTATATTAGTAATTTTATTAATAATAGCATCATCAACATTTAAACCCTCTAACCAATCTTTTGCAAGTCTAGGTCCAATATCACTATCACCATCATTAAATTTCCAATCCGCAATGTCATGTAATAAAGCAGTTAACCCAACAACAAATAAATCGGCCCCTTCTTTTTTAGATATATAAATTGCAGTTTTGTAAACTCTCAATATATGAAAGAAATCATGACCTGTTCCTTCCCCTGCTAGTTTACTTTTTACGTATTCCATTGTTTTATTTATAATTAGTTCCTTATCCATTAAACCGCCTCCTTTGTAATAAATATATATTAATTGACTTTCAAAATCATTAATGATATTATTATTATTGTAAACCATTAATATAAAAAAGTTTACAATGGTTAATAAACTACATTGGCTTATTTAGACATTGTATAATTCAATTTAAGCTTTAGGAGGAATATATTTTGAAATTATCGACTCGAGATTTGATAATTGCTGCATTATTTACAGCACTAACGGCAGTTGGAGGAATTTTGTCTATACCTCTAGGCCCAGTACCTATAACGCTTCAAACTTTCTTCGTTATTTTATCAGGAATTATACTAGGTTCCAAATTAGGAGCTTTATCTCAAATTACATATGTTGTTTTAGGCTTAATTGGATTACCTATTTTTTCTGGTGCTTATGGAGGCCTTGGCGCCATAGTAAGACCTTCTTTCGGCTTTCTCATAGGCTATATTATTGCAGCTTATGTAATTGGAAAACTTACTGAAAAAGATAAGTCTCTTTCTAAAATAATATATTCAGTTATTTTGGGAAGTTTTATAATTTATATTATTGGTGTACCCTATTTCTATTTTATTTTTACAACTTATATAGGAAAAAGCATAAACTTTTATGAAGCTCTAAAATACGCTTGTATACCATTTATACCTGGCGATATTATAAAAGCAGTAATTGCAATAATATTATCCAAACAATTGATTCCTAGATTATCAAAATATTCGAATTAATATAATAAAAATTAGTCCTTATAGTATTTCTGGAGGCAGCTAAAAGTTATCTCATTTAGTTGCCTACGTAATATTACTATTCCCAGTCTGCCCATATTTCGGGGACATAACCAACAGTGGCATCTTTCCCATTACGTACTATAGGAGTTTTAAGAAGTTGAGGGTTTTTTAATAAAATTTCTTCTTTAATCTCATCCCCCCTTATTTGGCTTAAATTTGATTTTTTGTAATCTTTAGCATTTGTATTAATTAAATTATTTAATCCAACAGATCTTTTTACACTTTGAAATTCGCCATTACTAAGCCCTTTAATATTTAAATCAATAAATTGATATTTTATGTTTCTTTCCTTGAAATATCGTTCAGTTTTTTTTGTATCAAAACATTTTTTTGTTCCAAAAAATTGAATATTCATTTATGTAAACTCCCCCCAAATGTATTAGTATCTATATCATGCTACCATTAATTAAAGCATTGGTCACTATTAATTCTAAATTAGGCACCATTAATTAACACATTAGCACTAATAATTATAAAATTAGTAGTGCTAATATTACTGTAGCAACTATTCCACACGTTACAGGAATAATATTCTTCCTAGCAACATCAAAAGGTTCAACCTTACATATTCCCGCCGCAGCAACCACACTCCACGGAATTATAGTTCCACCACCTATCCAAATTGTAATTATTTGACCAAATGCAGCAATTTGTTCTTTATCTATATTTATTGTAGTTGAAAAGGTATTAGCTAATGTACCTACTAACGGAAGACCAGCGAAGCCTGAACCACTAAGGCCAAGAAGAGTACTTACTGCTGTTTGTATACCTACAACAGAGTACTTAGATAATGGTATCTTGTTTGCTGCAAATACTCCTATATCACTTAGAATTCCAGTAGCCCCATTTCCCAATATATCAACAGCAGTACTTTCACTTCCGAGAAAGAAGAAAGCACCAATAATTATAATTGGTGCAAAAATATTTATTCCAAAACTAAAACCACTCTTAATATATTTAGTAACATCTCCTAATGATGTTTTAAAATTAGTATTAATTATAGAACAAATTATCATCATTATTGATGCTGTTCCACCTATTAAGGCTGTTGACTCAGAGCCTATAAAATTAAATTTTTTTATAAAAAATATGTCTGTTATAAATATAAACGGAGTAACTATTGCTATTACCTTTGTTCCTATTAAATTGTTTTTCAAAGATTTCTTGTTTTCAATTATATCTGTGTCTACTTCAATTTTTATGGTTTTATCTCTTCTCATAAGTATAAACGCTATAGTAATAGTGACTATACTCATTACACCCCAAAATGGGAGGCATTCTCGAATTATTCCTAGTGCATTTGGTAAGTTCGCAGTTTTCGCAGTTATAGATGGCGCTGCTTGAAGAACAAAATCGCTTGATAAGGCAACCCCATTACCAAATATACATAAAACTACTGCAGCCCATACTGGTGGCAATCCAGATTGTATTGCTGCTGGTACCATTAGTGCGCCTATAAAAACTACGGCCGGTGTTGGCCAAATAAACCAAGAAGTCAAAGTTACGGTAATACCTAGAACAAAGAATGACATAGTTTTGTTTATCATTAATTTCCTTATTGGTTTTATAATTAGTTCATCTGCACCCAAATCATTTAATGCACTTGACATCGCATTAACCAACGCAATAACTACAACTATTTCAATGAATTCTTTTCCGGATATTACTATAGCCTTATATATAATTTTAACAGCACTTAGGATACTTCCTGTATATATATATCCAATTACTCCAATTCCTAAAATACATGGAAGTATTACATCTTTTTTAATAGAAATTATAATAGTAATTATTAGAATGATTATAATATATGCATAATGTATTGTCCCTAAATTTACCATGTATTTTTAATCCTCCTTTGTTTTATACTTAAACATACAACTATGTAACATATAGAATAAATTAAAGAATTTAAATATTAAGACATACTATATAAATTTTATTTAGAATATATATTAAATTCAGTATGTGCAATATCTCGTAAAAATAATCAACTTATACTTCTTCATTAAAGATGAAAACAATCAAGAGATACTTAACATATAACATGACTTTATTTAATAATTATGATAAACTTAGGACTAGCAAAAAATATTAGATTATAAATGATATTTTTTAAAAAAATACAAGTAAGGAGGCCACGATGTTAAAAATTTGGGGCAAATTAATAAAGGATAATAGAATTATAAGAGATGAAGTTGCAATATCTGAAATAGAAGATAGTTACCAAGAGAATCTAAAAATATGTATAACTGAGTTATGTTACAAATTTGATATTTCAACACCTTATTGGTTAAAACCCAATGTAAGTGAATTCAACAAAAGACGTAAATCAAGTTTTGATGAAAATAATTTTATTGAGGAAATATATTTTGATAAACTTGAAATAGAAGAATTAAAACCAAGCGAAAAATAGCAATGTAAACTTAATAATTAAGTTTACATTGCTACGTCTCGCTTTCCGTTTCATTATCCTAAAATCCAGATAAAAATATTTATTTTTATATTAAAATGGAATTATTGTATCATCAGGAAAAATCGAGCCATCAAAAACAGAGAATTCTTCAAAATTGTCCTCTTCTTTTAAATTAGTAAGATATATTTCATCTTCACCTATTACTTTTAACTCCATTAAAGTGCTAACACCAAAAGTAAGTACATTATTTAGAAATTTGGGGTTATTTGTAAAGTTACTAGTCGTTTTAATACTAAGCTCAAATTCATTTAAATTACGCTCTTTGGTAATCTTCAATAGTACATCTATAGGTTTTTCAAAAAATCCATTTATATATTTGTTTATATTGTTTTCAAGATAATATGTTATATAATTAACTCTTGCAATGAATTTAATACTTGAAAATTCAGATATTGTGGATACATAGCTCATAAATTCAGTAGATGGCACTATTATACCTGGTTCGAACTTTGTATATTTATATATATAAGAAGAATTTATTTCTTTAGGTAAATTAAAGCTTATAGTAGGAAATTTTATATTTTCATTATATGATGCAAATATTCTTTTTACTAATACCGCAATTTGTTTGTTACCAGGATTAAAATTAGTAATTGCAACTGTTGTATCATATGTAAAAGAAAGATTAATTGAAATAATATCATATGGCTGACTATTAATTGTATTCATTAGAATTGAACTAATCAAACAATTTGATTTTAAATCTATTATATCAATTCCACCATAATCATTGCAAACTCTATTAGCAACTAATAGCTTAGTATTGTCATCAGTTATAAAAAGGCTAGTAGGTTCAGACCTTGAGGTAAAAATATAATTGTATACTTTATTAGTTTGAGTATCTATTAATTCTATTCTATTTAGCCCTAAGTTTGATGCATATAAGGTCCTTTCATTTAACACCATATCATTTATCAAAGATCCTTTTGGCAAAATCAGTTTAGTTACAAGTTTTGAACCAATATCTATTTTTAATATATCAATCTTTGTTGAAATATATGCTGTTTTATCATCCTCTGAAATTAAGAGGGATATTGGATTAATTCCTAAATTTTCAAATGAATTTATAAGTGTATAGGTATCAGTTCTATAAATGTTTAATTGTTTTAATAACATATCTAATACATATAGTTTAGATCCTTTTGCGTTAAGCTTTATATCAGTAATCGCTGAAAATTCTCGAAAACGATTTATTATTTTGTCTAAATTCATATCATATATAGTTACCTCAGATGTATCTGAAACATATATCTTTTGATTTGTTTTATCAATTATCAGATTACCATTATTAGAAATAAAGTGTTCTCTTATTTCATAACTTTTACAATTAACAAACGAAATTGTATTACTAACATCACAAGCAACACCAATTGTATTATCATCTTTTATTGCTAATTTGAATGGTCTTTTACCAATTTTTATTTCTTTTAATATTGTATTGCAAAGCCCATCAATTACAGTTAAGGTTCCAGTTTTAACATTTGAAACAAAATAAAAATTTTTTCTTATAATTGTATCCATTTCAATCACACCCTTTAACCTTATTAATAGAAAATATGCTTTAAGTGTACAAAATATGCACAAAATAAAAAAAGGATTCGGAAAACCCAAATCCAAAAATAATATAAATGTAAACTAAATCATTTCATAGGTATTAAACTTTAGTTTTTTAATGATTTTGTATACTCCTTTGGGCTTTATACTGATTTTTAGAATTTCAGCATTAACAATATCCATATAGATTTCTTTAAATTTAATAGATAAACTACAACCATAAGATATTTTTATTGGTGTTGACACTAATTCAACATTGCAAGACTTCTTTAAAAGTCTTTGGTACAAAAGTGTTGTAGTATTATGACCTGGGTAAACTACTAAATATTCGGATTCTTCTACTTGCATCGTCTTGTACATCCCCTTTGTTGCTGATCAAGTTTATAAATGATTTTATATTAAATAAAACAATTGAATACTCTATAATATGAAATCATACTACTATTGTGATAAGTAAATTCATCTTGTTAATTTAAAGTGTAATATTTTTTCTTGAGATTATTATATTTATTTTTCAGATTTTTTTTTGAAAATTCTATTTACAATACCAATACTTTTTTCAAAATCTAAATCTTGTCTTAACGCTTCCTTTTCACTAGTTAATTGTTGCAATTTATTTTTTAATTCACTTATGACATTAGATTTATATATTTTTTGTTCTTTTAATCCTTCATATTCATTAGTAAGTTTTTGTGATTTATTTGTTAGATCATCTAGCAGTACAGTACTAGATATTTTTTCAATTTCCATTACCTTCAACTTTTTCATAGAAGTTTTTTGAATCTCAGCTATTATAGAAAGTTTTTCTTCAGCTTTTTTCTTTGCATTTGTAAGCATAAAGAAATTATCTTCTAATTCCTCTATAACTCTCAGTTTTTGTTGATATTTTATTTGCAAATCCATAAGTTCTTTTTTAAAATCGCTATTGTTTTTTTTCAAAATCAAATTTTCTTCTTGCAAATTTATTTTCCCTTTTTCAACTGAAGAATCTAATGTTACTCTTTCATCTACTTTGGTAATTTGAGAAATACTATTATTATAATCATTTGTGTAGTTAGGAGATACTAGCTTTATTTGCGTCGAATTTGTTCCTAGTATATATCTACACTTTATAGCATTATCTTTATTACTTAAAGATAAATATTTGTATATTAAAAATTCATCAGTAGCCTCTATATAATATTTGCAGGGTTCACTCCATTTGTGTTTATATGAAGACACATAAACATCTTTACCTTCAACCCACGTTGCCCAAAGAATTCCTTTAATTTCAACAAAACAAAAATTAATTGGTTTACATGGAGTTTCATGTATTTTATAACTTTTCATTTTTCCATCAGGTCCAATTACTACATTTTCTAACACATATAAAGAGCCTTCTTTAGACAAATTCATTATATTTATGTTGTCTAAATATAATGCTGTATAAAAATTAACACTACTACCGATAATTCCATACAATCTTTTAGGAGTACTCCATTTATTGTTTTTGTATTCTGCCAAATTTATTGATGATCCATTTTTTTCACCTTTTATAAATATTAATGATAAAGTGTCATTTTCTAAGGTTTGTACTTCATAATGAAAAAAAATATCCTTTTGAAACGTTATGGTATCTATTGTATTAAATATGCTTTCATCCTTATTTAAACATAAATGAATTAATGAACATTTTATTTTACTTAAATTATTTTTAGCAATAAAAAATATATTGGTTGATTTATAAATTGTAATAACACTTAATTCTGACATCTCATATTCTTTATTTTCAAAAGTATAAATGGTTTTTCCAAGCCACCTGTCAACCTCCCATACACAAAACTTAAGCTCCCCTACTTTTACACTATATATAATGCAAATTTTGTTATCCATATCTAAGCTTACTACAAAATCTAAAACTTCGCTGTCAATTTTCTTTTCTTTAGTCCATTTATCTTCTGAATACATTATATTGTATATTAAATCATTATTATCATTTACATAAAATTTCCATATATGATCTTCACCATCGTATAATATACATGGGCTACATAATATCATATTACTCATCTCCTTATAGAAATTATATTTTATATCAAAGTAATATATAACCTAATAATTAATATTAGATACAATACATATAACACCTAACTAATATTGTATTAATCTAATGCAAATTAACACATAGATTATAGAAGCTCATATTACTCACAACTAGTATACACTAGCATACTATACCATAAGTGATACGAATTGAAAGTGTACCACTTGACATAAAAGGAGGAGAAATAATGGCTATTACTCGTGATGATTTTATTCCAAGACCTGGTCTTGTTAACAAACAAGGATACCTTCCTGATCCATCTGAGTTAGTTTGTATTGAAATTCCAAAAGTTTTTGATCAGTGCCTTATTAAAAGATGTTTAGTTTATGGCTGCGGACCAGATACAGTTGATACAGATGCTGAATTAAGAAGTAATCCCCTTGATAATCCAAAAACATTTACAGGCTGCAGGGATTTTGAACTAAAGCTTGTTTCATTAGAAAAAATACCACTAAAATTAAACTCTAGTTATAAAAAAATAATAGTTTGTTTTGTAGTTTCATTTTATGCTGATTTTACAGATTGTAATGGTGATAATCAATGTGAGTTTTATGAGATTAATCGTACAGAGGTCATATCGAAACTATATTGCCCTGATTCAATAGCACAAATATCTGCTACTTGTGTATCTACTGGTAAGTCTAGTGACTTTGATTCTGAAATTATAAAACTTGAATTGGTAGCAGAATGTTTAAATGGTAATTTATTCAATAATGAATGTGATGAAACTATTTTAGACATAACATTAGGATTTCATCTTATTGTAAAATGTGAGTTAGTTGTTCAACTATTAATTCCATCATATGGTTATTGTTCAGTTCCTAGGCAATGTGAAGAAGATTGTGAAGATGATCCTTGTGAAATATTTGATCGAGCACCAGTTCCAAAATTTTTTCCCGATCAAAAGCTTAGGCCTTTGTTTTATGATAAATGTGATGATGAGTGTGAAGAATGATAATACCATATTTTGTAGTAATTACTCAACCTTACTTTATTAATAATGAAATATTTTCGCTATGGTAACACAAAACCATTAGCGCTTCACATAATACTATAATAATTAAAAGGCTCGATAAAACGAGCCTTTTAGAATGTTAATATTTAAATATAATCTCCATTTAAAAATCTTTTTTAAAATTTATTGATTTATCAATCACATCTTATTTGTAACAGCATACTATAAAACAGAGAACACGAATTAGATGTGTATCATTTAACATAAAAGGAGGATAATTAATGACTATTTCTCATAATGATTTTATTGCAAGACCGGGTGTAATTAATAAGCAAGGATACCTTCCAGATCCAGCAGAACTAGTTTGCGTTGAAATCCCAAAGGTTTTTGACCAATGCTTAATTAAAAGATGTTTAGTTTATGGATGCGGTAAAGATACTGTAGATACCGATGAAGAATTAAGAAGTGACCCTCTTGAAGACCCAAGAGTATTTACAGGCTGCAGGGATTATAAATTACAGCTTATTTCGGTAGAGAAAATTCCACTCAAAAAAAATCCTAGTTACAAAAAAGTAATAGTATGTTTTGTAATTTCATTTTATGCTGAATATATAAACTGTGATGGAGAAACAAAATGTGAATTTTATGAGATTAATCGTACAGAGGTTATACCAAAACTATATTGTCCAGATTCAATTGCGCAAATATCTGCTACAACTGTGCCAACTGGTAAATCCAGTGATCTTGATTCAGAAATTATAAAGCTTGAATTAGTAGCAGAATGTTTAGATGGATTCTTTTGCAAGGATGATTGTGATGAAAGTGTTTTAGATGTAACCCTAGGATTTCATCTTATTGTAAAATGTGAACTAATTGTTCAGCTATTAATTCCGGCATATGGATATTGCCCAGTACCTTGCCAATGTGAAGAAGAGTGCGAAGAAGACCCTTGTGAAAAATTTGATCGAGCACCAGTTCCAAAATTCTTCCCAGATCAAAAACTTAAACCTTTGTTTGATGATGAATGCGAATGTGAAGAGGAAGAATAAGTAATTTTTAAAATAATTAAAATTAACTAGAACATTTATAAATCTAAGTCATACATTATAGTATAAGAATTCTAATATATCCGCCTTATGTAAACAGTACATTTAGAATTCTTATACTACACATTATGCTTTTAAATTTAAGGAGGAATAATATATGAATTCAAATTCAAGAGGTCATTACGAAGAAGAAAAAGAGTGTGGCTGCAAAAAGAAAAAAGAAGAAGGAACTAAAGTTATATTAAAATGTAAAGCTGGAAATCCAGTAACAGTAACTGCGACATCAACCACCACTGCAGGGGTTCCAGGAACTGCAGTAATTACTCCAAGACTAGCTACAGCTACTTTAGACACAGGTGCTTTTCATGACCCATGCATATTATTCGAATTTGCAAATAATATAACTATTACTGCTTCAGCTACAACAGCAACATCTGCTATTACATTCCAATTAAATAGACTTTGTAAAGGTGAAACTATTGCAACTGCAATTGGAAATCCATGGGTTTATTCAACAACAGGAATAACAACTATAACTGATATTATAACTTTTAAAGTTTGTGATTGCGATAGTGATAGTGGTTGTGATTGTGATAGTGAGTGTTGCACTTACTTTATATCAGCAAGTACTGTATCTACAGCTGGTGGTACTGGTACTGTAACAGCAGCCACTGCAATAGTAACATTTAACAATCCAACACTAGTAGCTTTAGTAGTGGAAGGATAATTATATTATTGATAATAATAATTCCATAAAAAATAAAAAGGCCCTATAAAAAGGGTCTTTTTATTTTTAATCAGAACATTTAAAATTTTAATTCATATATTATAGTATAGAAGTCTTACTAAATGTTATTATTGTGCTACAAATTATGTTATCAAATTTAAGGAGGATTAAATAAATGAATTTACATTCAAAAGATTATTATCAAGATGAGAAAGAAAGTTGTTGCAATAAAGCTGGAGAAGCTAAAGCTTTATTAAAGTGTAAGGCATCAAATCCAGTAACTGTAATACCTACAGCAGATACTGCTGTAGGTACCCCAGGCACTGCAGTTTTAACTCCAAGACTAGCTACCCTTAGCTTAGGCACAAGGTGTTTTAATGATCCATGTATTAAGTTCGACTTTTCAACAAATTTAGTTATTACCCCTGGAACTGATACAGCAGTTGCTGTTACATTCCAATTAAATAGACTTTGTAAAGGTGAAACTGTTGCAACTGCAATAGGAAATTCATGGGTATATTCTACAGAAGCAGTTATAACTGATATAATTACTTTTTTAATTTGTGATTGTTATAGTAGTTGTAATATCGATTGCTGCACTTATTTTATATCAGCAAGTACTGTTGCCACCCTTACTGTAGAAGACGGAGGCGCAACTACTTCAACCGTAACATTTAACAATTCAACACTTTCAGCTTTAGTAGTAGGAAAATAATCGTATTATTGATATTTAATATTATACATGAAAAAAGGGCCTATAAAAAGGGCCTTTTTTCATGTATATCTTTTAAAGCTTTAATAAGGTTTTCAATATCACCTATATTATTAAAATATCCTGGACTTATTCTAACCGTACCTTTTCGTCCTGTACCAATTATTTGATGTATTAGTGGTGCACAGTGAAACCCAGTTCTAACTGCTATACCTTTTTTATTAAGAAAATCTCCTACTTCAGATACATCTACATTGTCAATATTTAAAGAAACTACCGCTCCCCTATTTTTATAATCAGTTCCTCCATAAATTTTAATATAGGATAATTTACTTAATTCTTTTACTAAATATTCTGTTAACATAATTTCATGATTTCTTATATTTTTTATTCCAATTTTCCTAATAAACCTTATTCCCTCGCATAGTCCTGCTATTCCAGGTGTATTCAAGGTTCCACTTTCAAATTTATCAGGTAGAAAATTAGGTTGCTTCATAGACAGTGAATCACTTCCAGTTCCTCCTTGAATATACGAATCAAGCTTGATTCCTTCTTTTATATATAACCCTCCCGTTCCCTGTGGACCATATAATCCTTTGTGACCAGGAAAAGCTAATAGATCAATATTATCTTCTACTACATCTATTGGTATAATTCCTGCGCTTTGAGATGAATCGACCATAAATATTATTCCTGATTCTTTTGCAATTTGTCCTATAGCCTTTATATCTTGTACTGTTCCTAAAACATTAGAAGTATGGTTTATTATAATAACCTTAGTATTTTTACAGATGGCTTTTTTTATGTTATTAATATTTAAATGTCCATTTTCATCGACCCCAAGAAGAGTAAAAGTTACTCCTTTTTTAATTAGATAATTTAATGGTCTTAAAACTGAGTTATGCTCAATTACTGTACTAATAACATGATCACCTGGCTTTAGTATTCCTTTTATGCCTATGTTTAAAGATTCAGTAGCATTACATGTAAAAATGATATTTAATAAATTAGGAATATTGAAAAGTTCACTTAATTCTTGCCTTGTATCCATAATTTTAGAAGAAGCCGCAATCGCCATATTATGAGAACCTCTACCTGGATTTGCAGCATATGTTTTCATACACTTTAACACTTCAGAATAGACCACCTCAGGTTTCGGAAAACTAGTGGCAGCATTATCAAGATATATCATAAATTCCTCCTGTTTTATTTATGTCATTTACTCTTTATATACTATAAGTATTTTCATAGGCTTTGTTCTATGCTTAATTTACTGTTAATTTTTCAAACTATTAAAATAATTAAAAGATTGCATAAAAAAATGAACCCCCTATAGGCGTTCATTTTCCAGTTATTGTTAAGTTAGTATTAATATTATTTTATGTAACATAGTTTTTATTAAAATTAACTATTTATTTATCAAATACACCGCCAGTTTTTTTAGTGCTTCTCGCTGCTTTGCTTTTTTTACCAATCACTTTAGTCGCTCTTGAAAGTCCACTTTGCTCAGAACTTTTCTTCTTTTTTTCCTCAATAATTTTTTTCATCATTTCAATATTATTACTTGACATAAATTCTTCCTCCTTTGGCAGCAAATCAAGAATGGCAGATACTATAGAATTTATGTTTCAATTTATAATTTCCACATTTATTATATACATTCAAACTCAACTTGTTGTGTTCTCTACTAATCAGTTTATCGTAGTTCTTAGATAATTTCAATACAATATTATAAAATAGCAGTAAATTAGACCGATTTTCCCATATAAACTAAAAATATATCTGAATTTGCTTTTTATAACATCTAATGAGTAATATTATATAATTTAATAAGTACATTTTTATATCCAAGTTTTATGATTTCATTGTTGTATAAATCTTCGTATGTAACAATATCAATATTAAATTCTAAAACCTTCGAAAAATTATCTCCATAAATTTTTTTAATAAACATCTCATAATCTTCTTTTATTAAAGTATAATGTTTTTCATCATAATGGTATCCTTTTGTATCATTATTTAATTTTTCTATAATTCCATATAATTGATAAATATAACTAATATCTTTCAAATTAAAATCTTTTGCTAAAGCAACAATTGACTGTGCATAATTAAAATTCATAGGTATAGGATAAATATTGATTTTATTCTCTTTACCAAATTCTTTTAACATTCTTACACTCTGAAATAATGTTGTACATATGTCTAATTGAATAATTGTTGCATATTCATTAAGCTTTAATGCTTTATTTTGCTCCTCGTTTTCTCTAGTAGCTTTTTCAATTTTACTTTGCGTCTTAATTGATATTGCGGTAGAATTTCTATTTATGAACCAGCTGAAAACGCCACCCAAAATAGCACCGATTATTATAGAAGTAGATGATATAATCGGATTCAAAAGATTATCAGGTATGAATAATAATGATTCTAACATCACAATATCTCCTTTCTAAAAAAACATTTTCTATAATATGGTCTCCACACTAATTTATTTTATTCTTTTAAACCTACGAAGTTTATTTTGACAAAACAATGATAAATGGAGTATTGTTTTAGATAAGCTTATATAAACAAAGATTATGTTCAAAATAACATATAGGCATTTAAGTAATTTTATTAAAGGAGACTACAAGCTTATGAATACCCAAAATGATAACAGAGGACAGATAAGAAGCAATGTACCAGTTGGTACTACAGTGGATGTTGTGTTGAAAAAGGACCAAAGAACAACTACCCTAACTAGAGGTATAGTTCAACGAATATTAACAAACTCAGCAGTACATCATAGAGGAATAAAGGTTATGTTGGAAGATGGACAAGTTGGAAGAGTTCAAGCCATTATTTCAAAATAGAAATTAATAATTAAATATAAAAATCCAGTTTATTATTACATCAGTAGTTAATAATAAATTGGATTTTTGCACTTTATTAAAAATTTTCATTGCATTTCAAGATAAAATGTTATATACTAAGAGAGTTACCTAGTAACAATAAAAATTCCAAAAAAACTATCTAATACGTACTAACGCATTAAAAACGGATCATTAAATCACTTAACAAAAGAGAAGACATGAATTTTAAAAACCCACGCTCAAATTCTTACCCTTTTCATTCGAAAATTTCTTAATGAATCCCTAGTAAATTTTTTTGAATAACGTACTGATAACAATTATAACATCTCATTTGTTATAAAATGAATTTAAATCACATTATATGAGTTACAACTAGTATTTTTTGTGTACCCATATACTATTAAGGAGGTGCCTAAATGAGAACAGATTACGTATTTGAAATCACAGAAGATGTGATAAATGAATGTTTGGAATGTCTAGACTAATAACAAAAAAACAAATCTATCACTAATCCTGTCCTAGTGAAGGTTTCTTTTTTTTATATAAATATATATGTATATATTTAACATTTAAGTATATTTGGAAATTATTTTAGTATGATTATGTTATTTTTAATTCTTTTTAATAAATTATGTTATAAAAAGAGGAAATTCCTTTTAAATAGAGAATAGTTATAATAAGAGAATATTTACTTGAAAAGGAGTGACTAAAATGTTAACGATTTCTTTTATTAGTGGTGAAAGTGAAATATTGGATTTAAAACAATCTGAAAGTGATTTATTTAAAAGCTGGTTTTATAATTTTGAAAATTCAAGACCTCATGAAGTTAACAATATGGGTAAAAAATATTTATTTAATAAGAAGGCAATAGCTTATATTGAGATAGAACCTTAGGTTTCGTACTTTATTTAACCATTAAATATTTTGGTATATAATCCATTAAAAGCAAAGAAGCAACATTTCTAAAAATGTTGCTTCTTTGCTTTTTTTACAAATGTTTTTTTTCTATTTACATAATATAACGGTAGAAATGGCTGGTACAATAATATCATTAAGACAAGTTTTATCACCTCTACATACACCTAGTTCATTTACTTCAAATTCATTTGCTATAATTAACCATTCATCACTATCTGGTATAATAAATTTAATTTCATTTTTGTTAGCATTATGAATTATAAGTAATTTATCATAATTGCCTGCAAATTTTGAAGTTAGTTCATATGCTACGCAGTTATATGGCGATGTAAGAAATTTCAATGAATTTCTTACATCGTTTTCGTTGTCTAATGTCAAGACCTTTTGATTTTTTCTTAAAGAAATAAGTCCCTTAATATATTTATAAGTTTGTGAAAACACAGATTTTCTATCCCAACTTATTTTATTAATCATATCTCCAGCGTTATAACTATTGTGATTTCCTTGTTTAGTCCTTAATATTTCTGTGCCACCTTGGATAAACGGAACTCCTTGTGATGTAAGGACTATGGCCAAAGCTAGCCTATTCATTTTTTCTCTTTCAAAAGGAGTATTATGAGGGTTACTTTTCTCAAATTTATCATACAAGCATAAGTTATCATGAGCACTTACATAGTTTACGGATTCTCCCGGATTTTGTGTGAAATTACATATATCATTATTATATTTAATTCCACCTACAATGCCCTTCTTAATTTCTAATTCAAACCCCTTCCCCCCATTAACAAATCCTAAACCATCCCCATCATTATCTCCCTTTAATGCGTTTCTTAGATCATCATTAAATACAGATACTTGCATGCCTTTTTGACTACCTTTTCTCATCTGCATTTTCTGTGGTAATGAAGATGGTCCTCCTATCCAAGGCTCACCATAAATAATAATATTTGAATTAATAATTTTAGCCTGCTTTTCAACCTCCTTCATAGTATCAATATCATGAAGTGCCATTAAATCAAATCTAAAACCATCTATTTTGTATTCCTTAGCCCAGAACTTAATACTATCGACTATAAATTTTCTCACCATTGGTTTTTCAGACGCAATTTCATTTCCACAACCAGAACCATTTGTATAATTGCCATCATCATCTGTTCTATAATAATATTTTGGAACTAATATATCCATTGGAGAATTTAGATTAGTAAAAGTGTGATTATATACAACATCCATAATTACACTAATACCATTTTCATGCAAGGTTTGGATCATAGTTTTGAACTCTCTAATTCGTACAGTACCATCATAGGGATTCGTAGCATATGAGCCTTCAGGAACATTATATAAATATGGATCGTATCCCCAATTATATTCTTCTGTTCTTTCATCTACGCTTGCAAAATCAAAGACAGGTAACAAGTGAACATGGGTTATTCCTAAGTCTTTGAGATGGTCAAGTCCTGTAATAACACCCACAGGTGTTTTAGTATTCTTCTCAGTAAACGCTAAATATTTTCCTTTGTTTTTCATTCCTGAATATTCTGATGATGAAAAATCTCTAATATGAATTTCATAAATAATTGATTCAGTTCTATTAATCGATGTCGGTCTTTTGTGCTTTGACCAGTTATATGGATTTATAGAAGGAAAATCAACAATCATACCCTTTTCACCATTAGCACTTGCACCTTTAGTATATATATCCGGGGTCTCTATTTCTATCCCATCATTTAATACTAAATAATTGTAATATTTATTTTTATAATTTCCATCAAGTTTAAGCTCCCAAACTCCATTTTTGACTTTAATCATTTCATGTTTTTGTCCGGAGTAATCGTTAAATGTTTCATAAACTATTACCGATATTTTATCTATGGTAGGTGCCCATACTTTAAATATTGTATTTTCTTTAGAATAAACAGCACCTAAATCATTTCCATTGTATATATATTCTTGAGTATCTAATGTTTTTGTCATTATCAACTATCTCTCCTTAATAATCAGCTAAACTACTTAATTAATTGTATATATATTCCTTAACATTATATTATTAAATATAATATTAATCAAGATAACATTTATATATTTAGGAAATAATTATACACCTTTCTCATATAATATAGTGATATCTATTATAAAGAAGATGAAAATATGAATGAAGACAAAAATTGCTATATTCAATTAAACAGTAAAGTTGAAAAAATGCTTAAAACATCGGAATTTTTAGGATCTGGTCACAATGGAATAGTTTATTTACTGCCTAACAAAAGAGTAATTAAAATTTTTAAGGATAAGAAAGTTTGTTCGGGAGAATATAATATCTTTATTAAGACTAGAAAAAGCAAATATTTTCCAAACGTATATGAGCATGGAGCTTACTATATTGTAAGAGATTATGTAGGTGGAAAACGTCTTGATAAATATATAAAAAAACATGGTATTAATGAAGTAATATCACTTAACATAATTAAACTTATTGAAGAGTTTACAAAACTTAAATTTAATAGACTAGATATTAGGTGTAAAGATTTGTTTTTAATGGATGATTTTTCAATTAATGTAATTGATCCTAAAAACAATTACTCTAAAAATGTAACTTATCCAAGGCATTTAATGAAAGGACTCAACAACTTAGGAGTAATAGATGAATTTTTATCAGTAGTTAATGAGAAACGCCCAAAAACGTATAAAATATGGAGTTTTAGATTTAACCAATATTTAGAGAAAAGTATTAAATAGGTTTTATAAATTATCTTTATTAAATAATCATACAAAAGAGAATAAGAGACTGTAATCCATGAAGGCTTCAGTCTCTTATTCTAATGTCTTATTGCAATATATTTAAGTCTCTTAAATTATCTAAAAATTCTTGAAAGTTCAGTGCTCTTGAAGAATCTAATATTATTTTTGCATTTCGAATTAACTTTTTATCATCCGTTACAAGAATATATTTTTTGTTTTTTTCGCAGATATCAATTAAACTATAATCATTTATTGAAATTTTATCTCCATTAACTAAATATAAATTTTTATTTTGTTGATATTTAATAAAATTACTTGGTAAACTACAGTCGATAAAATTGGAACCTATTTCATTATTAGTAATGATATGACCTAATAATTTTAAAAATTTATTTGAAAGTATAAAATCTTCATTGAATTTTATATATTCCTTTACTGATAATTCCCCTGCTATATCCTCAGAAATTTTAAAATCGATAGATTTTATATTTTCAATAGTATCAAGCAAAGTAGGATATTTACTCCACACCTTTATAATAATATTAGTATCCAATAAATACTCTTTACATATCATAATCTTATCTCCTTTAGAATTAAATCAATAGTAGTCTTTTTTTAAAATGATTGGTTTGCTAGTTTATTAATATTATATTCATTATTATCTAAATAGTTAACTAATATTAATCTTTTATTTTACCTTGATAAATGTATATATTACCATTATAATTTAAATAATATTATTTAATTTCTAGCTTTTTAAAGTGAATATTATTTAATAAAATAAGCTCATATAATACTAATGTAAATACAACACTAATATTATTAAAGTTAGAATATAAAGAAAGGAGTAGCTGATTCGCAGCTAATAGATGAAACTATGGAAATACATGTATATTTAAAAGGAAGTAAAAAAGCTATTATTTATAGTGGTGATAGAATTGACGTTTTAGATTTTGAAATGAACAAAGTTAAATATAAGCAAATTAGATATTTTAGAAAGGGTTTCAGTAAAAGTGAACTTGTAGAACAAGACAGTATAAACAAAATAATTACTGTAGATTAATAATAGATGCCTACATTCTTTAATTGAGTGTAGGCATTTATTATAATTAACTATTGTCTTTTCTTAAGTTTTGATTTCTTTTTATTGCTACTTTTAATTCCATGACTTGGCCTACCTTGGGTGATTATAGGTTTACTTTTATCTTTTAACCTTTTGCTTATAGGTGCATCCTTAGTTTTACTTTTTACGGTATTAATTTTATCTCTATTTACACCTTTAAATTCCTTTTGCTTCCCACTCTGCTTATTAAATTGTTCTTTATTCTTTTTTCCTCTAGGTTTTACTAGACACTTAGGTCCGTAACCAATAAGATCTTCTCTTCCAGCTTGTGTTAAAGCGGATAATACTAAATCATATTTCATCGGATCTTTATATTGAAGAAGCGCCCTTTGCATAGCTTTTTCATTTTTAGTTTTAGGTATATGAACTTCTTCAAGCGTTATTGGATCAAATCCTGTATAAAACATTGTTGTAGAAAGTGTTCCCGGTGTTGGATAAAAATCTTGAACTTGTTCTGGTTGATAATTAATATCTCTAAGGTATTCAGCTAGTTCTATTGAGGACTCTAGTGTACAGCCAGGGTGACTAGACATAAAATAAGGAATAACGTATTGCTTCTTCCCTATTTTCTCAGTAGATTTATAGAATTTTTCCAAAAATTTATTATAAGTTTTACCAGCCGGTTTACCCATGTATTTCAAAACTTTATGTGCAACATGTTCTGGTGCAACCTTAAGCTGTCCACTAACATGATGCTTTATAAGTTCATTTAAAAAGGTGTCATCTTTGTCTGCCATAATATAATCATAACGTAGTCCTGAACGTACAAACACTTTTTTAATATTTGGAAGTTCTCTTAATTTTCTTAGGAGTTTTAAATACTCCATATGATCAACATCTAAGTTTTTGCATGGGCTAGGATGCAAACATTGCCTATCCTTGCAAGCACCTACTTTTAATTGTTTATCACATGCTGGTCTTCTAAAATTAGCTGTAGGGCCTCCTACATCATGAATATACCCTTTAAAATCCTTAAGTTTTGTAATTTGAATTGCTTCTTCAATTAGTGAATTTTCACTTCTGCTTTGCACAATTCTTCCTTGATGAAAAGTTATGGCGCAAAAAGCACAACTCCCAAAACATCCTCTTGAACTTACTAGACTAAATTGAACTTCCTCTATAGCAGGTATTCCACCCATTGATTCATAACTAGGGTGATAGTTCTTCTGATAGGGCAATCCATAAACTTTATCTAATTCCTCTCTCGTTAATGGCATTTCTGGTTTATTTTGCACAAGATACTTATTAGCATGTTTTTGTACAATACCAATTCCGCGAATGGGATCTTGCTCATCATATTGTATTTTAAAAGCCTGTGAATATTTATGTACATCTCTACATACTTCTTTATAAGATGCTATTTCAATATAATCTTTTATATTTTCTGTATTTTCCGAAACATAACATGTGCCAAGTACATTTGTAATATCTTTTATATCTACATCTTCATTTAATAGTTTTGCAATATTAACAACTTGTTTTTCACCCATGCCATAGATTAATAAATCTGCTCCGCTATCTAAAAGCATTGATTTTCTTACCTTATCACTCCAATAATCATAATGTGCAAATCGCCTTAAACTTGCTTCTATGCCACCAATAATAAGAGGAACATTTTTATACGCTTCTCTAATTCTGTTGCAATAAACTATTGTCGCTCTATCAGGTCTTAGGCCCATCTTTGCACCTGGAGAATATAAATCTTTTTCTCTTATTTTCTTGCTTACAGTATAATGATTAACCATAGAATCCATATTCCCAGAATTAACTAAAAATCCAAGTCTTGGTTTGCCTAACTTTTTAAAATCATCTATATTTTTCCAATCAGGTTGAGCTATTATTCCAACTTTATAACTCTCATTTTCTAAAACCCTTGAAATGATTGCAGTTCCAAAGCTATGATGATCCACATATGCATCACCTGTAACTATAATGAAATCTAATTCAGTCCAACCTCTATCTATAATATCTTGCATGCAAATAGGTAAATATTTATTATCTTTAATTAAGTCCACCTTCTTTTGATTTAATCGTAAGTTTGAATATATAATTCAAAATACAATTATATCATGCTTTACGAATTAATTCTTTAAAAATAATAATTTGAATTATATATTTAATAATCTCTTGGATTAAAAAAATTACAATTTCTTGTAATTTTAATAACAACATTTTTTATATATTTGCGTATAATATAATGAATTCATGTTGTAAAGTGAATGCATTTAAACTATAATTTAATATTTTATAAAATAAGGAGGAAATATATGCAACGTTCAATAGATAATACAAAGAATAAAAAAATAAGATATAGTGAAGAAGCAGTAACAGGGACTACTAACAATATTCAACAAGATTTTAAAATAAATATCCATAATGGAAAAGGCTTTTATGATACTGGTATTAATAATTCCTTTTGGTCAAGTTTAATTATTACTGCTAAAATATTTCAGCCTCAAAATGGAACTTTTCATATTGTGATTAGAGACAAAGCCAAAAGAAATATAGTGGTTTATGAAAATAATAATATGGTACATGATAAAGAGATATCTTTTAAATATAAAACAGGGTTAAAAGTAAATCTTTTAATTGAAGCTATTTGGACCCAACCTAAAGATACAACTTTGTGTGGAGAAATATCTATTAATTACTAACCCTAATATGTCTAATCCTATTTAGGTTTATTAAATTCTATCTTTATAAAATTCAATAAACCCTTAGGGATTTAGACTTGATCATTTACTTTTTCTAACAATTTTAAAAAGTCTTGCTCGTTTTTCTTTACTAGATATTTATCTATAAGTGATTGAGTAGTCAATTTATTAAGACCTTTATATCCATTATCTAAAATATCAGTTAATACATTCATAAAATACTCTTTACTTTGGTCTATATCTTTAAGCATTTTTGTTGATATATCTTTTATTAATTCTTCTTTTATAATCTCTCGAAGCTTTTCTGTATATTCTTTCATAAAAATTTGTGTTTCCTCAGGATACTTAGAAAAATCGCCTAACATTATATCTTGAATTTTCATCATAACCACTCCTTAATAATGCATAACAATATTATTTTATCTTAGTGTTTTACATCTTCATGTTTTGCAACCATTGCTGCACCAATTACACCTGCTTCATTTCCTAACTGCGCTAAGACAATTTTAGCTATAGGTAATTCTTCGTAGTATTTATTTGCCATTACTTCTTTTGTAATCAAATCTAAAAGATATTGTCCTGCCCCTGCAATCCCGCCACCAAGTACTATTATTTCTGGATCAATAAAATTAACTATATTAATAATACCTATACCTAAATATTTTATTAATCTATTAACTGCGAGTGTTGCTATTTTATCACCTTTTTTAGCACAATCGAAAATAATTTTTGCATTTAGATTATTTATATTACCCTCAACATTTTCCAAAATTGTAGTAGGTTCATTCATTTCCATAATTAGTTTCTTAGCATATTTTATTATAGCTGTTGATGATGCAAATGTTTCTAAACAACCATTTCTGCCACAATTACAATCATAAAAATTTTCACCAATAACTGTATGTCCAAGTTCCGATCCTACTCCATTAAAGCCACTATAAATTTCACCGTTTATTATAATTCCGCCACCAATGCCAGTACCTAATGTTAACATTAAACCACTTTTACAATTTTGCATAGACCCACTCTCATATTCAGCAAGTGCAGCTACAGTAGCATCATTATCTATATAAACAGGTGTATGAAGTGCATCTTCTATCATCCTTCGTAATGGTACATTTCTCCATCCAAGGTTTACACAAAATATTACATTACCCTCTTTATCAGATAGACCTGGAATACCTATACCTATAGCATTTATTTCGTTAATTTGCATATGAAATTCGTCTAGTACATTTAAAACAAGAGCTATCATATCCTCTATTAGTTCATGTGGCTCTCTTTCTGACCTTGTTTCACATGACTTTTCGTGTACTATTTTCCCGTTCTCATCAACAATACCAACAACAATATTAGTGCCTCCTAAATCAATACCTATATACATACAATGCTTCCTTCCATAGCAGCTGCTATCATTTATTTTGGATAAAATATTTCTATTTATAATTATATTAATAGTAAGTTATATAATTCCACGTACAAGTAAATTATATCATATATACGTATTCATGCTTTATAATTTTATAAATTTACAAAATTATTTATACATTTATTTTCTATGGTACTTATAATATGCAATAACTTCTATATATTTACCTGTTTTATCATCAGTATAACTTAAAATTATCCCGTTTTGACTCATTAATTCAGAAGCCTGTAAACCTTCTATAGAGTGTGTAAAAATAACATTATTACTATTCTGAATGATAAATTGATTATCTAAAATATTTATTATACAACCTTTTCCTATTATAGATTCACCGTATTGAATTGGATCTCTAGTTGTGACATATCTCACTTCAAAATTAATAATTCTTTTAAGTCTTAATTCATTTTCTTTTTTTGCTTTTAACTTTTTACTATTAAAAAACATTTTATCACCCTATCTTTTATATTAATTACATTATACAGTAAATTATAAAAAAATAGGTAACCAATAATTCTAATTATTCCTCCAAATTTAAAAATGAAATGATTTCGCATAATTAAGTTGATTTTGGTTCACTATAATAAATAATAACAATAAATAAACATCTAGATGAAAGGTGGTTTTTTATATGGGATTTTTACGTTGGTTAGGTGGAATAATAGTGTTCTTTTGGGTTTTAGGGCTTATATTTAAAATAGGTGGTGGTATGATCCATATATTACTTGTAGTTGCCGTAATAGTATTTATAGTAGATATGATTACTGGTAGAAAAAAAGTCTAAAAACCAATTTTATAAATAATTATTATTGTACATTAATACATCATATTAATATTACGTCAAAACAGACCACTATTGATAACAAAAAATAAGTATATTTGCATAAAAGCTGATATACTTATTTTTGTTATTAGTTTAATGTTGTAATAGATTATAGTTTTAACGTATAATTAAATTATAAATGAATAATATTGTGCTACTTGGTTTTATTAACTACATATATATATGTGTCTTTGAAAAGTTCCTTTAGATACACTACACCTATCGTCTATATGAAATCCAACAGATCTAATTTGTTCTTTCATATCATCAAAAGTAACAATCACCATTTTAGATGCTATTCTACGTGCACTACCCATGATAGCTAACTGTTCATCTGCCGTAATTTGAGTAAATATGCCATATGGAAGATCAACTATGGCTACATCATACTTATTTTGAATATTATTCATATCGCCGATAGTTATCACATCCTCATATCCAAAGTACCTTAGATTCGTCTTAGCATTTTTACCAATTAGAGGGTTTATCTCATAACCTTTAATATTAATTTTCATTGATATAGCTTCAATTAGTACTGTACCAATACCACAACAAGGATCTACAACACTACAGTTTAAATTATTGCCTACTGCTATATTAACTATTGCTCTACAAACGTTAACTTTTAATGCATTAGAATAAGAAAAAGGTTTTTTGTTCCTTTGTAACCATTCAGAATTGTTGCTTTCACATTTACCAAATATCCATATGTTTGCTATTTTTGTTATACCAAAAATATTTTCTGGCTTTTTCATTTCACATTCCCCAAGTATGCTAAAACCTATTTCAAATTCAATTCTACGCCCCTCATGAAAACCTACATTTTCATGAGGAGCATTAATATACGCTACTTTATATTTATTGCTAGTTAATTTGTCATTATTAATCTGCTCAATAATTTTCTCTTTTGTTTCTCCCATATACATTATTGAAATACATTTTTTTATGAAAGGACTTCTGGATGGATCTATGTATATATTAGAAAATAAATATTTATCATGAAGCGGCTTATCGAAAAGATATTTGATTTCCATTTTACATAAACTTTCTTCGTCACTTGAATAATTAGTTATATACAAATATTTTTTTTCATTTTGTATTAGCTGAAACATTAAAACACAACCTTTCTATATAGGATATTCTATTTTATATTAGTTACATACGGTTATTATTTAAATTATATTGATATCCGCTAAAAATTTGTAAATTCGCTTTGTATATTCATCTTGATTATTCCAGTATGATTGCGCATGACCAGCATTGCTAGCAATATATATATCCTTGTAACTATTAGCCTTTAAGTACATTTGTTTGCACATATAGGTAGGTACATATTCGTCATTTTCTCCGTGAATGAATAAAATCGGAATTTTTACTTTTGATAAATTAGATATAGGTGACACATCTTTAAAATTCCACCCAGTTCTTATTTTGCTAATTTTACTTGCTAATTTTATTAAAATAAAATTGTTTATATTATAATCATTTTTCAATCTGTAACTGAATAACTCTTGTGCGTCAGAATAGCCACAGTCTTCTATACAGAAGTTAATTCTATCATCGATTTCAATGTTTTGAAGGGCTATCCCAGCACCCATAGATTCTCCGTGTATACCAATTATTGTGTTTTTCCCTAATTTATCAAATAACCAATCAGTGCATTTTTTTAAATCGAATTTTTCGTAATAACCATAAGAAGTGTTTTCTCCACCACTTAACCCATGATTTCTATGATCATAAATAAAAACAGCAAAGTCTTTTTTTAAAAACATATTCATGTACTTAACAGAAGAATACAAACTACAAGTTATTCCATGACATAATATAATAACTTTTGTAGAATTATTATTAGGAAAGAAAAATCCATGAATTTTATAACCATACTCTGAATCTATATATACTTCTTGTTTTTCTAAATTATTGAATTTTTCTATAATTATTTTTCCATCTTTAACTTCATTATTATATATATTGTTATATTCTCTAACATTAGGATAGATGATTATATTACAAAAATGCCAACCTACAACTAAAATCATAATAGCAATGACAAGTAATGTTATTATAAAACATATTATAATTAACATGCTAACGCCCCTTTTTTACTATATTTAAAATAGTGAATTTATATAAATTATACATCAAAAAAAGAGCCCTTATTTTCAATATAGGACCCTAAAAAACACTCTAAACAAGATATTTTTAACTTTTTTTTATTTTTTTTAGAAAAAGCATTATACAAGCAACTGCACCTAGAGCTAGTACAATATAAGTCCTAAATGTTAATGATGTAAATATATTTTCCGATTCATAATAAACCACAATTGAACTTAATGCAGGAACAACTAAAGAATCTCCACTAAATTGTTTTATAGTTTTAACCCCTGATTTCTCACCATCAACTACGATATTCCATGTACCCTTCTTTGATAATTTTACGATCTTCTCTTCCCTATTCGCATTGAATGCAACTACAATATGTGCCCAACTATCCATATTTGCATTATAATTCATTTCATATGCTACTACATTTTCAGGAACTACTAAAAATTTTAAATTTTTCTTAATCATATCAGCAGAAGTCATTCTAAAGGCAGGATGTGCTTTTCTTAATTCAATTAAACCTTTAAAATAATCGACAGTTTCAATGTTTTTTGATTCCCTTGTCCAATCAATCTTATTTACATTATCACTTGCCTTATAAGAATTTTTAACACCTGCTTTAGTTCTTAAAAATTCTTGACCAGCTTGAAAAAACGGAATGCCTTGTGAAGTAAGAATCATAGAATCTGTCATTTTATGCATTTTTATTTTTATTTCATTACTGTCATTAACGTTTGTTAAACCAAGCTTATCCCATAATGTATTATTAGCATGGGCCTCAGCATAATTAACAACTTGTACGGGTTCTATATCACCATAAGTCTCTATAATATTGGAATAATCTATACCCCCAACTATTCCTTTTTTTACATCTGTTTCCTTATGGAGTGCACCATTAACAAAGCCCTTTGCTTTTGGGGAAAATACACTTCCAATTAACCCATCTCTTATTTCATCATTGAATTGTGATATTTCAGTCATTTTACTGGCATTTTGTGTATTTGCTTTTGCGTCTGGGGAAAGAGTCGTCCCTTTATCTGCTCCATCCCCCAAAATGAGGATAGAAGGATTAATATTGCTAAGTTTTTTTCTAACTTCATTCATAGTAGCTACATCAATAAGACCCATCTGATCAAATTTGAATCCATCTAAATTATATTCTTTTGCCCAATATACAACTGAATCAACAATAAATTTTCTTGCCATAACATTTTCAGAAGCTATTGTATTTCCATAACCACTTTCATTTGAATTAGTTCTAAAGTAGTACCCAGGTACTATTTTATTAAAATTCGATTTAGCACCGCTATACATATGATCATAGGCCACATCTATATTTACTCTTAGTCCATTATCATGCAAGGCTTGTACTGCTTGTTTTAATTCTTTAACTCGAGTGATTGGGTTATATGGGTTAGTAGAATAGCTTCCTTCAGGTGCATTATAATTTTTTGTATTATAACCCCAATTAAATTGTGGCTTATTTGAAGTCTCATTTACGGTCGAGTAATCAAATACAGGCATAAGCTCCACATGCGTAACTCCTAACGCTTTTATGTAATCAATTCCTGTAGTGTTACCATCACTTCCCTTTGTACCTAATTCAGTAAACGCTAGAAATTTACCTTTATTCTTTATACCACTGTTTGAATCTATGGAGAAGTCTCTAACATGCAATTCGTATATAATTGCATCAGTTAAATTTGAAAAGTCAGGTTTTTCAGTTGGCTTCCAAATCTTAGGGTCTGTTTTTTTAAGGTCTACTACAGCACCCTTGTCACCATTTGCGGCTACTGAACGAGCATAAGGATCCACAGCCTCATTCCAAACTCCTTTTATGTTAACTTTATATGTATAAAATATATCACTCTGATTTCCATTTAAGTCAAAAGTCCATGTTCCCTTTTCACTCTTATTCATTTTAATTTCAGTACCAGTTTTATCATTCCAATGTTTATATGTTACTAGCGTTACATCATTTGCTGTTGGTGCCCAGACTCTAAAACTTGTTTTGCTAGTAGAATAAGTGTTTCCCAAATCTGTTCCTTCATAATTAAACATTTTTTCAAAACTGGCACTTCTCATTACATTACCAAATACTACTTCCTTTTCCGCAAAATTTTTCATGGAAATCGTAAGTTTTTCATTTAATTTCACATTATCACTAAGTTCTATATTAGCAACTGTTGTGACTCCAGAAGTTACCTTATTACTTGTAACTTTATTTATCTTTAAAGCTTTACCATTTGATTTAACTATAAAATCTTGAGCATCAGCGGATGCAAATGGAAATGATACCTTTGTTTCTATGGCTATGTTTTTCAAATCATCTAATTTAGCACTTATAAATGTATTTGGTTTATTTGCATTTTTTCCTGGTGTTATGACCACTTTTGCTTTAGTTGCTTGAGCTAAAGAATAATATACTTTAGGATCTCCACCATTAATCCAAACTTCACCTACACCATTCTTGAATTTTGTAATAAATCTATCATTGTTTGTATCTTTATCCCACTGATTAGTATAAACTATAAAACCTAATTTATTAATATCTCCATCGAACTCAGTTTCGCAAACCTGCCCGAATGAATCTTTACTAATGAAATCAAACTTAGCTCCATCTTTATTTTCAGGCCATAACCAAATCTTCCATTTTGAATTATTGTCTGAACTTTTAGCATAATGAATAATTATGCTCGTTTTACCACTTTGTGCAAAGGTATTAATATTTGGTAATATAAAAAGAAATCCTGTCATAACTAAAACAGTCGTAAGAAAAATAATTAATGTATTTCTTTTGTTATTCCCGTTCCAAAAGTTCATAAATTTCTCCTCTAAAAATAAAATTATG
>ERZ1463037.14-NODE-14-length-36024-cov-13.440212_pt1 | contig 36024 bp, 32 predicted proteins | sample MGYA00564484_ERZ1463037 | MGnify/ENA primary metagenome ERZ1463037 (study PRJEB39244, sample SAMEA3635151) | Helicobacter pylori | study: EMG produced TPA metagenomics assembly of PRJEB11511 data set (Assembly of a 5300-year-old Helicobacter pylori... | reverse complement strand
TTAGTATGACTGAATTATTATCAATGCTTACAACTACATTATACGAGGGGGGATATAATATGGCTATAATGATTAGAGAGCTTGAAGATTTAGACATTATAATAGAGGAAAAAGTAGAATTTGATATATTTCAAAAGAAAGAATATTTAAGGATATTTTACGATAACGTTGCAAATGGAAACATACGAGAAGGCACTAACTTTTATAATGAAAAATGGATAATTAAAGTTGGTGGTGTAGAACATGTTTTGCAATTTCCAAAAGAAGGCGAAATGAAAAATTTATGTACTTTATTTGATAAAAGCTCTTCAGAATTCGAATTAGCATATAAAAGTTTTATCTTATTTAACCTTCATACATCTTCGTATGCTCTTAGTTTTAATCTCTCCATGAAAGTAATAGCTAGGGATTTGAAGAGTGCTAAAATTGATTGGCGTAACGAAAGTTCTATTAAAGATTTCCTTGAGTACGTAAAAATATCGGAAGAGAAATCCAAAGTATTTAAAAAAATAATTAAAAATATAGAAAAAAAAGAACATGGTTCAAGAGTATTACCCGAATTTGAAGATATATTCTTAATGTCAGATATTGTAAATAATATAGTTAAAAATGAGAATATATTAGATTATAAAGATTATCTATTAACTATAATGTGGTGGATTATATGTAGTATATTGCCTTTACGGCCAGCTGAATTTTTAAGAACTAAATTTGACTGTATTTATGAGGAAAAAGGAATATTCTATTTAAATGTAAAAAGAAGTAACGGTAAAAGTAACAAATACATTAAAAATATATCAAATATTGATGAATACTACTCTGATGATACAGTAAATATAGACGAAAACATATTTAATCTAATATTAAGATATAGAGACATATTGCATAATGAATTTAATTATAAAGAAGATATTGAACTATTTCCATTTGAACTTATAAGAGAGGCAAGCTATCGTAAAAACCAGAATAGAAGATATAATTTAGATATAATAACATCGTATGATTTAAAATTAAACGTTAATATGTTTTACCAAAATGTAGTTGAGAAAGAATATGGATTAAAAGCAATACCTAAATATATAAAAAAAGATAAAAGTATAAATTATATTGAAAAAACTCTACCTTACGATTTAAGACACATTGCTATAATTAATTTAGTTTTAATGGGAACTGATGTATTAGAAGTAATGTACTTATGTGGACATAAGAAAGTAAATACTGCATATGGATATTTTAATCACGTTAAGGAATTTTCAAGGTCATATGCTTTAGGACATTTTAAGTCTATTGAAAAAACAAATATGAAAAAGAAAACCATTAAAGGTGTTTACATAACTGAAGGCAACCTAGCAAAAAACAAAGGGAAAGAAGATTTTATAAGAGTTTTAAATGCTACTGAAGGCAAAAAAGATAAGATTACAAAAGTAAAAGGTGGCTATTGCAAATATAATAATATAGATAATGATAAATCATTCTGTTTCTTATATGAAAGAAATCATACTTTATGTAAATATTTTGTTGAAAATAATAAAGAAATTATAGAAAACAAGATAAAAAAGGTAGAAACTCAATTAGATACAAATATAAAAATTTTAATAGAATTAATTAAAGATATGAATGGAATCTCTAAATTTAATGAGTTATATCAAACTACTTCATACCAATTATCAAAATCAATACAAGAACTTTCAGTTTTAAATAAAAAATTAGTTAAGGAGAAATAATTATGGCAAGACCGAGAAAAGTAAAATTAGAAAAATTATACGAAATTATTAAAGAATATCTTACAGAAAATCAATACATAACAACATTAAAATACTCAGATTTAGCAAAATATAGTAAGGAGTTAGGATATAAAGACATAACCTACCAAGATTTTTGCAGAAATACACACATAAAAGCATATATTGATGAATATAACAAACAAAAGAAAATGACTATGTATTCTAAATTAAATAGTGATAAATTAGAGAAGTTAAATTTTAATGTAGATGGCGTAGTAGATAAAAATATCAAAGATAAAAACCAATTAAAGGTAATTCTAAAGATATTTAAAAACGGTTATGACAGAGCATTTGATACTCTTGTAGATAATGATAAGATAATTGAAGAGTATATAAATAAGATAAGAGAACAAGAGAAAGCTATAAAAGAATTAAAGGAAAAAAACAGTCTTTTAAGAAAAAAAGTTAACGAAAATGAGGAACTATACCATGCAAATAGGAATAAAGAAAAGGGAAAGTGGATTTATCTTGCTATTAAATATCTAATGGAAGAAAACAATATGACAATAAAAAGCGAAGAATATATAATAGAAATACTTAAAAATTTTGGATACCATAAGGAAGAAGATATCATTAATGAAAAAGATATTATCAACAGTGAATTTAAAAATAACGATGGTAATACAAAATCTGATAATGAGATTGGTTTAAATGATCTTAATAAAGAAAAAATTATTCCTATTAAGAAAAAACATGAATTAAAAATACCAGATTTTATGAAATAAAATCTGGTATTTTTAATTCAGCAGTCATATTATCACGACTTTTAAATTTCCAAAATGGTTTAACGAAGTAAATGAAATGAATTCCCTTTTATTTCACTTCCCTAAAGTTTTTGTCATCTATATAATTTAATCAAAGAGATTTTCAATACGTATTCCTAAAGCCTGAGCAACAGCTTGTACCTCAAAATCTAGAACAACTTTGGACTTGACTGATCTTATTGACCTTTGCTTCACTCTTCATAGCAAAGTTAGTACAATTGAGACCTTCAAGAATAAGCTCCTTTGTAACTTTATTGATCATTTTCACTCCTTCTTTCATTTTTATTCTGTAACATGTGTTAAACACTGACTAAACAATAGTTGGATATGTTTAGTCTCCAATGAATAATAAGCAATCTTCCCATCGCGCCTATATCTAATTAAATGAGTTTGTCGTAACGATTTTAGATGATAAGAAATAGCAGGTTGAGACATGTTTAATAGAGCTGAAAGATCACACACACACATTTCCGAAAGTATAAGTGCATTTATAATTTTTAAACGTGTAGGATCGCTTAAAACCTTAAACTCAGCAGCCATGTTAAACAAAATATCATCATCAGTCATTTCTTTTTTTACTTTTTCTAAAATATCCTTATGGATAATAGTAATATTACATACTGCATTTTCCTTCTTATCGATTGCCATAGTTTTCTCCTTCCATATAAACAATTAGGCTATTGCTTAATTGTTTATATCACTTTTAATACATATATTTTCTTTGTTCCGGATTTACCATGAGGTCAGGTACTGCATCAACTCCAATTGGCATATATGTAAAGAACCATGCAAACTTTGCACCCTTTAATATCATATTGTCAAAGTACTTTTCGCTTCCTATGACATCGGTAAGGAACAATATCTGGTCAGCTTAGTACTATAAAATCTGCAGTGACAATGGTGTTTCCACCTGTCCAAAAGATGATTCTTTACAGATGAAATTCGATGGATCTTCAAAAGAAAAACGAAGACCGTTAAGCCTAAAATGTCCCTGTTCAAAATCCAAAAAGACAGCCATCAAAGGTAAAAAAACGTATATTCTATCTTATGAAAATCCTTGTACTCCATCGCCTTGTGGCAGAATGTATCGTACTAATATTAATGATAATTACAGACTGTATACTATATACAAATTTTCTATGGGGGTTGGATACACGAAATTAAGAAATACTGTTTCCCTTAAAGTTGAAGTAACCCTCACTGCAATAACACAACAAATTATAATTTTAATTGCTGATAAATTTAATAAAAAATCTCATCTCTTATCAATAAAATCTTTAATAACATAATCATTTTTTATAATTAGATTAGTGCTTATTAAGTTCATTATAAATTAGAAGAATCTCAATCCATTATTTGTCTAATTTTCTTGAAGAGTTTTGCAATCAACTAATAATATTTGATCCATAAATAACTCGAAATCTATTGATCCCTAATTTTATATTTTTTATTTTTGCATATCCTCCCTTGATTTGATTCAATCTTTGAAGAAACAAACCAAGGGGAGGATTCGTGCAAGTACAATTAAATGTTTTTCGTATTCATTACTCGCATTGCATTTAAAATTGCAATTATGGCAACTCCCATGTCTGCAAACACTGCTTCCCACATTGAAGCCACTCCAGATGCACCTAATACAAGGAATATAGCTTTAACACCTAATGCAAACACTATATTCTGAAATACGATGCTCCTTGTTCTTTTTGCTATTTTTATCGCAGATGCTATCTTGGATGGCTCATCGGTCATGATTACGATATCTGCAGCTTCAATCGCTGCATCGGAACCCAAGCCGCCCATGGCCATTCCAATATCGGCTCTTGCAAGTACAGGCGCATCATTGATACCATCACCAACAAATATAAGTTTTCCTTTATGGGATTTTTTACTATCCAGCAATTCGAGTTTGTCAACCTTGTCAGCAGGCAGCAATTCTGAATAAACTTCATCCAAACCTAGCTGCTTTCCAATTTTGTCACCTACCGCCTTTAAATCTCCAGTAAGCATTACCATTTTCTTGATGCCGAGAGATTTAAGCTCTTTAATTGCATGTGCTGAGTCTTCTTTCACTTCATCTGAAATAACGATATTACCTGCATATTTTTTATTTATTGCAACATGTACTACAGTTCCTAAAGTCTCAACATCATTGTATTTAATATTTTCACTGGCCATTAATCTGGTATTGCCAGCAAGTACTTCTTTACCATTGACATTTACCTTGATCCCATATCCCGCAATTTCTTGGTAGTTTTCAATTCTATTCTTATCTATTTCGGTATTGTAAGCACTCATAATTGAAAGTGCAATCGGGTGATTTGAATAACTTTCAGCATATGCTGCATACTCTATTAGCTCTTCCTCTGTACAATCATTTTGAGGATTTGTTTCTGTAACTTTGAACACCCCTTTAGTTAAAGTCCCTGTCTTATCAAAAATAATTATTTCCACATTGTTTAAGGCTTCAAGGTAGTTGCTGCCTTTTATCAATATACCTCTCTTTGATGCTCCTCCAATACCGCCGAAGAATCCCAAAGGTATTGAAATCACTAATGCACATGGACAAGATACCACTAAAAATACCAAGGCTCTATAAATCCAATCAGAGAAGGTAGCTCCAGGAATCACTAATGGTGGTATTACTGCAAGTGCTAAGGCTCCAAAAACTACGACCGGAGTATAATACCTTGCAAACTTTGTTATAAACTGTTCAGTTGGTGCTTTCCTGCTATTGGCATTTTGAACCAAATCTAAAATCCTAGACACAGTCGATTCGCTGTAATCTTTTGTTACTTCAACCGTTAGGACACCATTCTTATTAATAAATCCGCTTAAAGCATCTTTTCCTGGCTCCAATTCGCGCGGAACGGATTCACCTGTTAATGCAGATGTATCAACCATTGATGTTCCTTCTATAACCTTGCCATCGAGTGGAACTTTTTCTCCCGGCTTTACAACAATAATATCTCCAATACTTACATCTTCAGGAGATACTTTTTTTAGTTCATTTCCTACTTTCAGAGTTGCATAGTCAGGTCTTATATCCATTAATGAACTTATTGATTTTCTGGAATGATCTACAGCCCTATCCTGGAACAGTTCACCAACTAGATAGAACATCATAACGGCTACGCCTTCTGGATATGATCCAACGAAGAAAGCTCCAATTGTAGCAACACTCATAAGGAAGTGCTCACTAAACACCTGGCCTCGAGCAATACCTTTTATTGCTCGTAAAACAACATCTCCGCCAACTATGATATAACTTATTAAAAATATAGTAAGTTCCAACCAATTCGGGAATTTAAAAATCATGCCTACTGCAAATAATGTGCCGCCAATTACAAGTTTAGTTATTTGCTTTTTGCGATTGTCGCATTCTTCGTCTTCATCACTATCACTTTCTTTTGTTTTAGTCTTGAAATTATTCTCCTCAAAAGTAACCTTGACATCAGGCTCTATCTTTTTTACTATACCTTCAATCTTTCCACTTAATTCAAGGAAGCTAACATTAGCATCAGTTGCCAGAGTAAGCTTCTTTAAAACAAAATCTACTGAAGCAAATTTAACTCCTTCTAAATTTTTAACTTCCATTTCTATTTTTGCAGCACAATTTGCGCAGCCAAGTCCTTCAAGCATTATTATGCTTTTATTGCCTTTATTTTTATCTGCATCGACTACCTTAACATCCGGCTCAATTTTTTTTACGATGGCCGTTACCTCTCCGAGAATTTTATTAAATTCCTTTTTATCAGCAACTTCTAGTGTTAATTTTTTAGAAACAAAGTCAACTGTTGCATTCTTGACTCCCTCAAGGCTTTTGGTCTGTGTTTCAATTTTAGCTGCACAATTGGCGCAGTTTAAGCCTTCCAATATTAATTTCTTTTTTAACATTGTTGATCCTCCTATTCATATCAATGATTAAGCAAGTATTTAATCATTATATTATCACTATCACAATTTGTTGTCAATACAGAAAACAAAAAATGTATAATTAATGATATTGACAAAGGGAACCAATAGATATAAAATAATTTTAGGCAATATCAAAATAAGTTGATATAGGTTAGGAGGAAAGAAAATGAAAGAATGCAAATGCATTTTAGAACAGCCAAGAATATTTAAAAAGGATGTTGACCTTTTAGATTCTGATAAATTAAATAATATGTCAAGTGTCGCAAATGCTCTAAGTGACCCTATACGGCTCCAAATTCTTTATCTTTTAAAAAAGCATGAGGATGTTTGTACCTGTGAGTTTCAAGAGTTATTAAATTTAAGCCAATCGAAGGTTTCATACCACCTCAAAATATTACTTGATGCTGGATTAATTAATAGAGAAGTAATTGCAAACTGGAGACACTATAGTTTAATTGATAAAGATATTTTCAAAAAACTTGAACAATTAATGGATTAATTTTTTTAGGCCCAATATCAAAATAAATTGATATACGCAGGGGTATATAAATGACAAAGTAGCAAACCTAAGTTGAATTTTAAAAATTTTTACCAGCATATCAAAAAAGTTAATATATAAAACAATAAAATTAATAAATATTCTAGGAGGGATATTATGAGTAAGACAATTAACAATTCGCCTATATTAATCAGCACAATAAAAGTTAGTGGATTGGATTGCCCGGATTGTGCCAAAGATGTTAAAAAGACAGTTTCATCTATACCTGGTGTACAAAGTGCAGAAGTTAATTTCGGTGCCCAAAAATTGAAAGTTGTTTATAACAACAACGAGACATCCATAGAAGTGATTAGTAAAGTTTTAAGCAAGCTTGGTCACCCAGCAACAGTATTAAGTGAAAACGGGGAATCTAATAAAACCAGCAGTCCTCCAATCGTAACTAGCACATTAAAGGTTAGTGAATTGTGTTGTCCTGATTCCGCTAAGGATGTTAAAAAAGCAGTTTCCTCTATACTAGGTGTACAAAGTGCAGAAGTTAATTTCAATGCTCAAAAATTGAAAGTTGTTTATAACAACAACGAGACATCGATAGAACAAATCGATGAAGTTTTAACTAAGATTGGTCATCCAGTAACATTAGTGAAAACAGGGACTGTAGAAAATACAAAGGTAGCTCCTTCAGAAAATGTAAAGAATGCAAAGGCAGCTCCTTTAGTAACTCCGTGGTGGAAGGAGACTAAAAGTGTTTTACTTGCAATATCTGCTGTGATTACAGTTTTAACTTTAATTGCTGGATGGACACACATAGGATTACCTGAAACTTTGGCTAAGGTGCTTTATGGTACTGCAGTTATAATTGGTGGCATTTTCCCAGCAAAAAAAGGTTTATCGTCTCTTAAGCATGGTCGCTTAACAATTAACACTTTATTAATTGTTGGTGCAATTGGTGCAACTTATTTAGGACTTTGGGAAGAAGCTTCTCTGCTTGTAGTTATATTTTCACTGGGGGAAGTGCTTGAGTCTTATGCAGTAGATAAGGCGCGGGGTTCTATTCAAGCATTGATTTCATTATCCCCCCAAGAAGCAACAGTTCTTCGAAATGGCAAGGAACTACGTGTCTCTATAGAACAGGTCAATATTGATGAAATAGTTTTATTAAAACCAGGTGAGAAAGTTTCAGTCGATGGAGTTGTAGTTTCAGGAATATCAGCTATTGACCAGTCTTCTATTACAGGTGAATCAATTCCTGTTGAGAAGCATGCAGGTGATGAAATTTATGCATCAACCTTAAATGGCAGAGGGGCACTTGAAATAAAAGTGACAAAGCTTGCAGAGGATTCAACTCTTTCAAAAATTGTAGAACTTGTAGAAAATGCACAGATGAAGAAAGGTAACGCGCAAAATTTCAGCGAGAGATTTGGTGCAATCTATACACCATTTATGTTTGTACTCGCAATAATAATGGCTGTGGTACCACCGGTTTTCTTCGGGCAGCCTTTTGATGCATGGTTATATAGAGCTTTAGTAGTATTGGTTGTTTCATGTTCATGTTCTCTGGTTCTTTCAGTACCAATTGCCATTGTAGCAGGGGTTGGTAATGCTGCAAAGAATGGTGTTTTAGTTAAGGGCGGTATTCACATGGAAACTGCCGGGAAGGTTCAAGTGGTTGCTTTTGATAAGACTGGTACTTTAACTACAGGAAAGCCGACTGTAACCGATGTAGTAGCTTTAGAAGGTTTATCTGATGAGAAACTTTTAAAGATAGCTGGAACACTTGAAGTACGTTCTGAGCATCCTTTGGCTGATGTAATCCTTAAATTAATATCAGAAAAAGGATTAGAGCTTGAAACAATTGATGAGTTTATGTCAATTACAGGCCGCGGAGCTAAAGGAATGATAGATGGAGAACAATACTATATTGGCAATCCTCGTTTGTTTAAGGAAATTGGTGTCCCAGTAGATGGTCATATAGAACAAATTGAACACCTACAAGATGAAGGTAAAACTGTAATTTTAGTAGGCAATTTAAAGCAGATTCTTGGTATGATTGCAGTATCTGACCAGCCTAAGGAAAATGCAATAAAGGCAATTTCTAAGTTAAAAAAACTTGGCATAAAAGAGATTGTTATGCTTACCGGCGACAATAAAGTTACAGGAGAGGCTATAGGCCGTAGACTAGGTGTTGATGAAGTAAGAGCAGAACTACTGCCAGAGGATAAGATAAGTGCGATTAAAGCATTGCAAGAAGGTCATAGTACTGTTGCTATGGTTGGAGATGGAGTAAATGACGCTCCAGCTCTTGCACAGGCAGATGTAGGTGTGTCAATGGGCATTGCAGGTACCGATGTAGCATTAGAAACAGCAGATATCGCATTAATGGCAGATGACTTAAATCAGCTTGTTTATATGGTTAAAATTAGTAGGAAGACAGTCTCTATAATAAAACAAAACATTGTGTTTTCATTAGCTGTAGTAGCATTCTTAGTCATTACTGCATTATTCGGCTGGATACCACTAACTACAGGACTAATACTCAATGAGGGAAGCGCTCTTGTAATTATAGCAAACGGAGTGCGTCTGCTAAAAGTAAATCAAGACTAAAGACTGGAATGAATATAAAATCTAATAAAGTAGGGGTGAAATATATGTTGAAAGTATCTAAACTGAAGAAAATAAAGCCTATAATTTGTTCTGACTCCTGTGGCTGTTCTATTGATACGGATATTAAGAAAAAAGAATTAAATACTTCAAGCGATATAATTGATATAGATAAAAAAATAGAGAAAGTTCAGGAAGCATTAGATAATGTTAGGCAAGTGAAAAAATGTAGGGCCTGTGAATGCTTCTTGGATGTTTTAACCTCTATAAATACCGATTTGGAAGTAATTAAAACTCCACAGGCAAAAGCTACACAGAAGGTAATGAAAAGTTGGTTTGATGAAGGAAATAAGGAACGTCATAGTTGTTTAGGGTGCGAAGAATGTCTGCCCATAAAACCATATAATTACTTTAACGCTTTATTAAATGGTGTACAAGGAGATAAGGCCATTTTAACAGAGATAGAAGGATCTAAACCTTGTGATAGTGGAGATTGCTGTATGCCTCCTAAATCCTCACGGCTTAAAATTGCAGACAAATGGCCAATAGTTGAAGGAAACTATATGGTTGGAAATACTAAAGCTACCGTTGCTGTTTGCACACTATCAGATGTAGATCTTCCAAATGAATTAAAAGAAGCTGGGGCACTAGAGAATACATCAATTATAGGAACACTAGCTACGGAGAACTTGGGTATTGAAAGGATAATTCGAAACTTAGTATCAAATCCAACCATTGAATTTCTAATATTATGTGGAAAAGAGTCTCGAGGTCATAAGGCAGGTCAAGCAATAGTATCCTTAAAAGATAATGGATTAGATAGAGATAAAAGGATTATAGGCGCAATGGGACCAAGGCCAATTTTAAAAAACATTACTTATGAAGAAATTGAGGCATTTGGTAAAAATGTTACTGTTATTGATGAGATAGGGACTAAAGATGTCTCTCGTCTTATGGAGGTACTTAAAATGTGTAAATATAAGTCAAAGGGTGAGAAACCAACTCTCCCTCCAAAAGTTAATACACCTAAGGTTATTGATGTACAACATTTAAGTAATCGTGAGTGGGTCCATGACCCAGAAGGTTTCTTTGTAATTTTTCTAATTAGAGATGATAAAAAAATTGTCTGTGAATGTTATGCTAAAGAAAGCATCTTAGAAGAAGTAATAAAGGGAGTGTCCGCTGAAGATATAGCAAATACAGTTATAAAGCGTGGCTTAATTTCAAGACTTGATCACGCAGCATATTTAGGAAGAGAACTTGCTAAGGCAGAAATGTCAATAAAGTTAGGTGTTAAATATGTTCAGGATAAAGCTTAACATTATTAATGAACAACCTTCTTATATTATTTATCAACAAGAGTTATATAATGCTCTTGTTTTTATTTTTTATAGAATCCCTATAAACGAGGGTTTATGGAACTATATTCCTTAACGTGGGGTTTGTCGGTTTTGTTGACTCCACCCCCTTTTTACTTGCCGAAATCTCCCCCTTTGCAAATGCCGGTTACACTGTTTAAAAAATAATTCAATATTTAGGAAAAAAAGATGAATAATAGGAATAAAGGTACTCGAAAGGGCGTCCTTTATAATACATTAAAATATAGGTGCCTTAGAGTTTATTTGTAGAAATATACAATTATATTCCATAATATACCTTCTTTCATTATAATCAGTAATGAAAAGGGAGGGATATTATGAAACAATTAGAAGAAATAATACAAAAGATTGAAGAACTTAGGGCTTTAATGTATCAGTTAATGAATGAAAATGGCGCGTTAACTGACCCCAAATTAGTAGCACTTAGCCAAAAGCTAGATAATCTACTAAATGAATACGATAAATTATTAAACCAAAGTCAATAATTTATTGTATAAAATCAATAAAGGAGCCCAAGGGCTCCTTTTCATACTCAAAATTAATTTGTAATTACAGTTATTAATAAACATTAATGTATATATAGTTATATCACTGTTTACAAGTAGGTAAATCGGACTCCAGATGACTTTTCCCTTTTTATTAAACATGTTGTTTTTGTGTTATCAGGGATGGTAATTCAAAAGGTATGTTTTGAAAAAAAATATGTTTACAATAATTAAAGAATGGGTAATAGCATTAAAGTGAAAGTAACTCAATTGGTATTGTGTTACTTTCGACTTATCTAATACAATGTTTTATTGTATTATCTTCTCCATTTTATTTACAATATGTGGTTTTAAATATATAATTTAATTAACCTATAAGCTTAACATATATTATTAAAGTTAAAAGTTGTACTGTTTATTAGTACAACTTTTTATGTATATTTACTTTTATATATATTATATGTATAATAATTACAATGATATACTAGCGTAATCATTCGAAATTGAATGTAGTGGACTACTATCAATCTCTTTTTTATTTACCTTAGAATTTCTTTGGAGTTCGTGTTATATCAATGAAAAGTTCGTATATTATTCCATGAGGTCATGGAAGCTAGTTATATAGTCATAGTTTGCTTTTCGTATATTTCACGGCATTTGTTTTATATGCACATCTATCTTATAGGCCCAAAGTAAATGTAACTCAATTACACTGAACTGCTCCCTGTCAAAAGTGGACAGGGGAAATAATAAATAGTTTTAAAAAAATCACACTTGCTAATAAAAAGCTTAATTATAATAATTCAATATCTTCATGTTTAGAAAATTCATCTAAAATAGCTTCTACCAAGGCATGTTGTAAGTTTCTATAATTTCTCGACTTGCAAATAAGCCTTAAGTTCAAACAAACCCTTCTGGGCTCCATAGAAGTATATACTGTATGAGAAAGATTTTCGTAATAAATAGGAAGAGTTTTTGAGGCTATATTTAGTGAATATTTAGCTTCCTGTTCTATATCGCCTACTTTATCATTAGCAATAGACATTAATAGAATTTTAGCCTTCTTCCAATTACTTTTAAGTGTAAGGCTTATTTCAAGCTCATTCCAAGTAAATGGGAATGAATTAGTTTCATTTATGAGTTCTTCAGTGAGCACCTTTATATTTGGTATATGAGTAATTCTTCCAGTACTTTGTCCATAGGTTTTGTTGTCATTTTCCATAACCTCAATTATAGTAGTAGAAAACCAGTCTATAGCTATTACATCACCAAGACTTTTTCCAAGCTTTATTCTATCCCCAATTTTAAATGGCTTTTGAGTATTAATTATCAACCATCCTAAAAAACTTGCTACAAGATCACGAAAAGCAAATGCTAGTCCAGCTGAGAAAATTCCTAAAAATGTAAGTATACCTTTAGACTCATACATCCATATTGGTATAATCACTACAACAGATAAGATATTTATTGATAGTGAAGATATTTTTTTATATTTTATTATGTCATTTGAACTAAAATTGGATTTATTAATAAATGAATTTATACTTTTTTTTACTAGATAAAATATCATTATTAACACTAAAGTTATAACGATTTTTATCAAAACACCTTCGGGTTTAAACTTTAAACCTAACTGTAACAAAAATTCGGTCACACGCTTTATTCTCCTTTATATTGAGTCTACATTACCCCTAATTATTCTTATTTGTAAACAAATTAAAGTTATTCTAAATTTTTATACAACTCACCCCTTAAATAACATTGCTCTATTGGTGTTTATATATAATTTTTTAATTATTTATTCCTAAATTTTTATTTTTTACTTTTACTTTAACTTCATCTCTGATAAACCAATATATTTTAAATTCAAGTTTTTCTATATCTCTTTTCTGTTTGTAGCTAATGCTTAACTTGACATCATCAGGTACACTTATGCTTGAATTTAAATCCTTTATTAATGTTCTTATATTGTTGTCTTTCTTTAAATTTGCAGCTTGATTGCATATATCAGTTATCATATCTTTATAATTTCCTTCTTTATCTTGATAAACTGCATATATCCCATCTTGGTTTGTATAGCGAACAGAATCCCCACATCCAATCCATTCGATTAATGCTTTTTTACTAAATCTCCATTCTCTTCCTATCTTTCTTGCAGGTAAATGGTCTTCTCTTAATAACTTAATCATAGTTCTCTCACTAACATTTAATAACTTACAGGCATGTTCAAGGGTCAAAATTTCGTTTTCCATATTCTCATTCTTCTCCTTTTGGTTTAATAATAGTATACAATTTTAAATAATATGTGTAAATTAAATGACTTTAATATAATGTTAATTAACTTTAACATTTAATTGGTTGCATTTCAAATAAAAACTATTTATAATATGCAAAGTAAGATATTGTTATGAATCAATAATAATATTAAATTATAAAATGACTATTCTTAAGGAGTTTAACAGTATGACAAAGATTGAGTACCTAAATACAAATAAATCTAAAGCTATCATTAAAAATGCTAATGAAAAAAGATTGGTAGGATTATCAATAATTCTCGCAACTATATTTATATTTTGTAGTTTTCTTTTTTGCACACCTGCAATTACTAAACATCTTCCAATTCCGTCAAAAATATGTGGATTATTAGACCTAATTCTAAATTTCGGTTCAAAATGGAGTGCCATAGTTGGAATAGCCTTTGCAATGGCTTGGTATGTAGTAACTAAGATAATTAAAAAAGCCAAAAGTAAAAATGAAAATTCTAAGAAAATTATTATTACATTTGCAAAGATAGCAAGACGATTTCATGTTCCTATAGCTATTCTTGCTTTAGCATGCGCGCTCGTACATGGATATATTGCAATACTAAATGGATTTAAGTTAAACATTGGCTACATAACAGGGTTATTTGCCTTAATCATATTCATCGTTGTGTCTTTTTCAGGAATACGAAGATATATTTCAAAACATAAACTTCATTTAATATCAAGCTTTTCATTAATAGCGATTTTAATAATTCATATTACTTATTTTTAATGTTGTTACATTTTTTAAAGTTTATTACACTTAATGTATAATTAAATGAACTTAATGTACATATAGTTGCATATAATACTATAAAGTTATATTATTAGACTGAGAGTATTTAAAAAAATATTCATAAAAAAGTAAAAGGAAACGTATGAACGGTTTTATAATCATAAAAAGAGGAAGCTGATTATTATGGCAAAGTTAAAAATTGAACCTATGAAACAACCAGATAAAATTATTAACTATTGGAAAAAAGAAAAGTTTGTTGTAGCATGCATTGTAATATTTGGCTTAACATTTAATATAGCTACCATTATAGGACCGATTTATCAAGGTAAATTAATTGATTCCATTGTTAGTGGTAACGATCTATCTTCTGTGATGATATTGGCGGTTACTTTTGTTGCACTTATAGCAGTAATTCAATTAATGCGCTACTTTAAGCGCTTTTACATAAGGCGCTTTGCCAATAGTTCAAATGCTACCATGCGTCTTATGATATACAATAATATAATGAATAAAAGTATTGAAGAGCTAGATAAAGAAAACATTGGGAATCTAATGACTAGAGCCATTTCTGATGTAGATATTTGTGTTGAGGGTATGCGAAAATTCACCACAGAGATATTTGACACCGGTGTGCTAATGGCTTCTTATTTTATATCAATGCTCTTTTATGATGTTAAAATGACTATTCTCTCCATTATTTTTATTCCAGTTGCTATGATTCTTGCTGAAAAACTAAAGAAAGTTATTTATAAATACACTATAGCCTTCCGTAAAAAAAGTAGCTATATTGCTAGTATCACTTATGATACCATTGAAAATGCAATGCTTTATCGTGCAAATGGGATGGAGGATCAAAATATGACAAGGTATAATGTAGAACTTACAGATTTACAAAATAAAGCTATTAAAGCTGAAATTTTAGAAAATTCTATGCGGCCAATCTATAATGTTATTGCAATGCTTGGAATAATAACTGTAATTTATCTTGGTGCTACGAAAGTAATTAATGGTAGATGGACTGTTGGTAACTTTTCTACTTACCTCATTATGTTTACCGCAATGGCTACTAAGGCGAGTAAAGCCGCCAACCTATTTAATTCTGTGCAAAAATCACAAATATCATGGAAACGCATTAAGCCCTATCTTACAAAATATAAGAGCAAAATCATAACGACTTGTTTTGATATAAATAACACAAGACTATTAATAGATAATCTTAGCTTTTGTTATCCTTCGAGCAAGGACAATATACTTGAAAATATTAGTTTTAAAGGAAAACAAGGTGAAATCATAGGTGTCACTGGTTCTATCGCTTCTGGAAAGTCTACACTTGGGCTATCGCTCCTTGGGTTATATCCATATATGGGCAGTGTGAAGATAGATGGAAAGGAGCTCAAAAATTATTCGCAGTACGAACGAAGTCAAATGATATCTTATTTGGGTCATAAGCCTCAATTACTTTCCGATAGCATTTATAACAATATAACTCTTGGTAATGGACAGGACATTTCTTCTGTCTTAAAAGATGTTTGCTTCGAAACTGATTTGAAATCAATGCCCCTTGGGAAAAATACATTAGTGGGCAACAGTGGAATTAGGCTAAGCGGTGGTCAACAGGCAAGGATATCACTTGCAAGAACTCTTTTAAGCAAAAGCAAAATCATCATTTTAGATGATCCATTTTCCGCTGTTGATATGAAGACAGAAGAAGAAATAATAAAAAACCTTAAAATTAATTATAATGACAGTTTAATAATACTAATTTCACATTGCCTAAGTATTTTTAATAAAGTGGACCGAATATTGTTTCTACGTAATGATAAAACAACAGATTATGGTACACATACTGAACTTATGAAAAGCTCTGATGTTTATAAAACGATATATAATCTGCAAGTTACTGGAGGTGATAATCATGAGAAATAGCCTAGTGAAAAACTCTCTTATTAAAGTTATTAAAAAAAACATAAAATTGGACGTATTATTAATTTTTGCTATATGTGGTGTTGTTATAACTAGCTTAATTCCTCCTCAAATATTAAAATATATTGTTGATCATAACCTTGTACTAAAAAATAGTAATGGACTTCTTAATTTAGCAATTGTATATATGGGAGTAATATTGTTTATTGGTATCTTTGATTTTATGAAGGAGGCTGTGCTTACAGTTTTGGGCCAAAAAATTACCAAAGAAATTAGACTTGATATGATGGAAAAATTAAAAAAAATAAATGCCATGTTTTTTTCGTCAAATGGGACAGGTACAGTTGTTTCAAGATTTACAAATGATGTAGATGCCATAAACTCCATGTTTACAAGTGGTATTATTGGAATGATGGTCGACTGCCTTAAAATTATAGGAATTATTGTTTCTATTTATACATTCAGTGCAAAACTTGGAATGGGTACTTTACTACTAATTCCTATTATTTATGCCATTACGAGGCTTTTTCAAAGAAGAATGTTAAAGGCAGAAATAAAAAATCGAATTTTAGTTGGCAAAGTAAACAATCATATTTCTGAAAGCTTAAAAAATATACAAATGATTAAATCCTATAGTAAAGAATGCTACATGGAAAAAAACTATACCGCTTATTTGCTAGATAATTACAAGACCGTGGAGAAAGTAAATTTCTATAATTCTGTGTTTCCTCCCATTATCCAGCTTACTCGTGCTATAGTAATTGGTTTTATTGTAATATTATCCTCAAAACAACTAAACTATTTAGGTATATCGTTAGGTATGGTTGCTGCCTCTATTGAATTGATTTCTAATTTATTTACGCCTATAGAAAGTCTTGGAATGGAGCTTCAAGACATCCAAGAGGCCGTATCTGGTATTCATAGAGTCAACGATTTCTATAACTTACCAGAGGATCACAATAAAAGTAACGAACTTAAGGCGGAGGATATTATTCCAAGTCGTGAGGATATAAAATTATCATTTAATAATGTAACCTTTCAATATGAAAAAGGGACTGATATTTTAAAGAATATTAACCTTCATTTAAGTCCACAGGAAAAGGTTACATTTATAGGCAGAACAGGTGTTGGAAAATCCACATTATTCAAACTCGCTATGGGTTTTTTAAAGCCTTCAAATGGAAGCATTACCATAAATGGAATTGATGTTTATAATATAGCGAATTCTGAAAAGCGTAAAATATTTGGATATGTTGACCAAAGCTTTCATATGATAAATGGAACAGTAGCCGAGCAAATTAGTCTACAGGATGATAGCATTAAGAAAGACCAAATTGAAAATGCACTTGCTTTTGTGGGACTAACGGATTATGTAGTAGGGCTAAAAAATGGTATTGATACTCAAGTGAATAGTGACACTCTTTTTTCACAAGGTCAAAAGCAACTTCTTGCTATAGCAAGGGCGATTGTTACAGATCCTCCTATATTGCTACTTGACGAAATCACTGCAAATCTTGATTCTATAACAGAAAAAAAATTTATAGACGTATTGCAAAAAGCAAGCCACGCTCACACAATATTATCCATAACTCATCGCTTATCTTCTATAGTTGACTGTGACACTGTGGCTATCTTGGAAAATGGTACGGTTAAAAATGTTTGCTCTCCTGAAATCCTTTTACGAAATGATGATTGGTATCGGAATCATATTGCTTTGGAAAAATTGACTTGGCGTTGAAATAAATAAGGATAGCAAAATATAAATGCCTAAATTAAATCAACAATCCTTTGAAAAATTATTTCAAAGTGTAATTGTCATGAAAAGATTATTCCACATCATTTATTGTATATGAGCCTATAGCCACAAAGTTAATGTACCTCATTACACTTATGTTACATTCAGAATATCAATATACACTTAAATTAGTAAACTTATATTTAATGATATGGGTTTACTTGTGTCGACATATTCTAAAAGTCCGTCAGAAACAATTGTTAAAATTACTAAGGTAATAAGATAAACTTGACAGGTTATGTCTATAATCGGAAGATGGCAAAGTGAATACTTAATTGAGGAGTTTGGGGTATATCATATATATTTGAAAAGTCATGCTTTATAAAAATTTTTCTCAGTTATAAAATTAGAATAACCTGAAGTAAAGAATAGAGGAGGTATATATATTAATGCGAAAGAAGTATGCAGAAAGACAGTCTGATTTTGGTTCATATTTCCTCTTACTTAATGGTAAGTGCAATATTGATGATCCAGAAAGTGCTTTAATATTTGATAGGCTAACATATGTAATTTTTGCAATTGCAATGATGCCGATGGACAATATTGGAGAACTTTTGCTTAATGAATTGTCTCAAATGTATTTAGAAGTAAAAGAAGTGGAAGATTCGTGGTATTTTACTCCTCAGATGGCTCGATATATAAATAATAATTTTTACTCTATAAAAGATATATTACCTTTAAAAAAGGTAATTAAAGTAGTTGCGAAAGAATTAAGAAACCAACTTGAAAATCAACCATTTAGAAATGGAATTGAGTTGGGGGTGTTATGTAGACTAATGGATATGAGTAAATCTCCATATCTGAAAGAAGAGCTACCCTTCCACTCAAGAATAGGATTTGGTTATCATTCTTCTATGGTAGTAAATGAAGAACAACAATTACTATCGGATTCTTTTTATTTATTAGTCTTAGGAGAAAAAGAGTATATAAAAATGCTAGAATATGCAAAAGAAATTAAGCAAGATATTGATAAATATAAGGACCCCAAAAGTCTTATAACAAAAATAAATTCAAATGTTTGTACCTATTGCAGAAATAGTGTCGTCAGTTTCTTTTCTTTTTTTGAAGCCTATATAAATAGCATTGGTGTAAATTTTTTATATTTAAATGAAGAGAAGTTAAGTACTGAAGAAGTATTTGCACTTAAAGGTAAAGATAGACAAGGAAATCAGTATCTAAAATTAGAAAAAAAAATTGAGTGTTTGCAACGAATTATTGCGAACAAAATTACATTTACAACTAATAATCCTCAGCAGCTTAAGGATAAAACTTTTTTAGAATTATTTAGTAAAATTAAAAGTAGACGGGATGTGGCTGTTCACTTTTCTAAGGGAAAAGGAGAAATAATTATTGCTCCACATTATTGGCTAGATGAGGCTTTTGATATTTCTGAGTTAGTTGTTGATGCTTCTAAAAAGATTTATAAAGCATGTTTTAACACAGAAAAATTCCCAAGTTATTTACGGAAGTTTGATTATAAATATTTATTTGATGAAGCTAAAGAAAGAATAATTGAGTTCTAAATAGAAACGATTAAACTACCCATTATTCTTAGCGAATTATACGAAGCTAGGCGCGAAAAAAAGCTCAAACCCTAGATAAGAGTCTGAGTGTAAAAAATGTAGAAGTACGCCTAACTTTGAATAATTAAAATAGCACGAAACCACGGCGGTATAGATATAATCTATGGGGATTGAATAACTTCACTTATACCAAATTTATGGATTAGTTAATTTAATAGTTAAGGCTAAGGTGATAAGCATGCAAAAACACCATTAAATATGGAGATATAGACATAATTTCCCCTACCCCATAATGGAACACATTTAATATTATGCAGTTTGTAAAACAGCAGGAGGAGATTTTGAAAATAAAGTACATCTACTAAGTTTGTCTGAACCACAGTGTCGGCATTTGGAAAAATCTCTTCCAGTGATTTTTTGGATTAACTGTAGTGTTGATATTTTCTCTTTAAATAAAATTGGTGTATTAGTTAGATGTTTGCAAAGCATAAGTTTGGTAGTTTTGTTTCGATTTCCAAGCAAACCATAGTGTCTAATTTTCATAAACCCACTTGGCAGTATATGAATAAGAAACCTACGGATAAACCCAGCTGCACAAAAAGTCATTAATTTACACTTGCTACTATCTTTGTAATCACGCCATTTGAATGTAACATTATCATTTTCAATATTGATGATACGATTATTTGATATAGCAACTCTGTGAGTATATCTACCTAAATATTCAACTACACATGCGGCTTCTTTAAAAGGCGGTTTGCAGTAAACAACCCATTCCTTAGAATAAATAGAGGAAAGTAGTTTTTCAAATTCATTATTATTACAAAGATATTTTTGACTACCATAAAATTTAAGCTTGTTTTTATAATATAGTTGTTTGAGATAATATATAAATTTGCCTCTGAATTTGCGAGATAACTCTTTAACTGGGATGAAAAACTTTTTTCTGCTATTTACCCATTTCCCTATTGAAGATAATCCTCCTCCGGGTACAATACAATGAATATGAGGATGGTGCATAAGATTTTGTCCCCACGTATTATTCCGACATCGGGATAATACGTGTTATTCCTACTTTTTTATTATTCCGATTTTAATACATGTCAACGTTAATAGTATGAAAATATGCTTAGCGATGACGTTGTTTTATTTATAAAATCGGAATAACATTATCTTAATCCATAGAGCTTTCTGATGAGAGTTTCACTATTTTCGTTTTTCCAACATGCTTTTTCTTCTATGTCCATAAGCGGATTCATTTTACCCGTTGCTTTTTTTATAGCCTCCCGTTTCATTTCTGTATCAGCATAAGCATAAATCTGGGTAGTTTCCAGTTGTGCATGACCCAACCATTCTGCCAACAAAGGTAGTGACATTCCGGCCCTGTAAAGGTGAATGGCACGCGAGTGTCGCCACATATGTGGATATACATTATATGGGACTTCATTACATTCAAGCTTCGCTTTATGGCTATAGATGTCCATAAATCTTGCTACGTTGTCGTCAGACATCTGTTGAATTATTCCATGCCTTACTGTATAGAATAGATATTGGTCAGGATTATTCTCTTGATGATAGGTTTTAACATATTTATTAAAATGGTCGATAGTTCTTCGCATAAGTGGTAAGATTCTCTGTTTATTGCTTTTACCTGTTACATGGACACATGGCGTTTTTGATTCAACATCAAAATTTCTAAGATGAAGATCCAATATCTCACGATCTCTAATACCTGTATCATACATGAGAATCATGAAAAACTGATCGCGAATACCCTTATCTGTGGTAATATCAGGTTGTTTCAGTATTGCCTTTATTGCTTTTTCGGACATATATTTTACTACCATATTCTTGTGGTCATCGTTTTTGAGTGGCACTTTTAAGATTTCATTTCTATAAGCCATAAGGGTAAAATCCATTGTACTAGCATATTTATAGAATGAACGTATACATGCTAATCTTTGGTTTCTTGTGGATACGCTGCAATTACGTTCGTTTTCAATCCAATCAAGAAAGCAGAAAAGAATTTGACTATTAATTTTTGAAAATGATATATCAGCCATATGAATACCCTTAACTTTTGTGATGTAATCCAAAAGGAGATTTAAAGTTTCTTTGTATGATTTAATCGTGTTAGTACTCGTATGTTTCTGGATGGGCATATATATTTTCAAAAAATCATGAATCAACTGGAATAAGCCTTCATCATTGAGCTTTTTCATCACATCTTCACCTCCGGTATTAAATTCGAGAAGCGGTTCCAATCTATTGATTTTGAATGGATGAGTCTTTCAGGAATCAGGTGAATATAATAAGAAGTTTGTGAAAAGTCATAGTGTCCCATATATGTGCTTAGGTAAGGTAATGCCGTATATAAATCCCGTCCTTCATCCAGCCATTTCATAAATCTTCTTGTAGCATAATTATGACGGAGATCGTATACTCGTGGTTTTCTGTTTCCCTGAGAGCATTTTGTACAGCATCTCTTAAAATGATCTATTAATGACTGCTTGCTGATAATTGTACCCTTTGAGTTAGTAAAGATGTATTCCCTATTAATAAATACAGATTTAATTGTTTCTTCATATTTATTGCACAGCAGTAGCATGTCTTCCGACATTATTACAATACGATCTTTATATGATTTGCTTTCACGTATATAGATTCTCCCAGTTGCCAGATTTACATCTGTGCATTTAATGTTTCTTACTTCACCCGGTCTTAAGCCGCAGGTGTAGATTAACCAATAAATAACAGGTACAACATAGTGATTGTATTGTGCATTTTTACTCCAAGGAAAAATGTCAGTGGCGTTGAAGAATGCTTTTAATTCATAATCCGTAAAGATATAAGGCTCAAACTTTTGGGTTTTGCTTAGGAATTCAGAAGGATAAATATACGCCTCAATTCCAACAGCATTTAGATATTTTCCCAATTCACGAATAGCAATCATTCTTCTTCTGAATCCATTTGCTTGTTGCCGAGGATGTAACTGCGACCATTTCAACACTAATTCTTTTGTTAGTTTAGTTTCTTGAGCATAATTTTCAGAGCAAAACTTGTCAATCATTCTGAAGTATGGTTCATAAGTAACTCTGGAATATCCTAAAGATTCCTTATATTTTATCATGGCTTCCATAGAGTCTGCTAATCCGCTTTTAAATAATATATTCATGAATATATCCCTTTCTCAATAGGAATGGATTCGAATCCGAGTGCGCATTCAAAGAGTTTTCTCTCGCTCATTGAAAGATATGGCTTGGCTGAATTCATAGATTTATGCCCTAGCACTTGTGAAATAGTTGAAAGCGGAATATCCGATTCTAGCATCCATGTTGCCATTGATCTACGTAAAGCGTGAAAACTTTTTCCATCATATGCTTTATGGATAATGTTTGCCATCCTCATATATTTTTCAATAATAATGCCTACAGAACGGTTGTTACCTAGTTTGGTATACGGAGAAAATATTCTTAAAAAATATGTTCTGATTGAGATTCAGGTCTCCCGTTCAATATGTAATCAGCTATTACACTGCCTGTATTAGATTCCAGTGGAAGAGATAAATACCCACCCGTTTTCTTCTGAGTAATGTTGATTTTGTCATTTATCCAATCAATATTTTTAAACTTTAAATTTGCAATATCGATAGCCCTCAGCCCAGTATGTGATGCTAGATACATTATAGCGTAATCCCGTTTGCCAATTAGTGAATTCCTGTCTGCCTCATTCATAATTCTTAGGACTTCATCTTGTGTAAAACATGGTACAACATGTTTTCTGGGTGGCGCAGGTTTCTGTAATGGAGCCGTTAAATTTTCATTTATCACAATGCCACTACTAACAAGAAAATTAATAAAAATACGCAATGCATGAACGGTATGTCCCATGTCTCCTCTATTAAATGGATAAATAAATGATAAATATTCTGTCAAATCACTTGAACCTAACAAAGAAAAATCTTTTTGACCTCGATTCTCAAGAAAACTCATGAATCTTCTAATTTTTGAATCCATATGTCTCTTGGTTTCCGTACTTCGGTACAAAGTACTTAAGAATCTATCTATACAATTTTGGAAATATGAGTTCACCTTAAACTCAGGTCCTAACCCATAGAATCTCCACTTAAATGTACCCATCTGATAGACTTCAATAAGTATTTTGACAGATCTAATCAGTACCGTATAGTAACATCTTCCTATTAGTTTGCACTTTAGCCGATTCTCCTGATATTTTTGATAGCATTCTAATAAATTCATACTGAACAAAGTTTCACCATGCTCAACATAATATTTTTGAATATGTCTAAAGAGACGATTGTTAGATCTTATTAAATTAGATTTGCTATTACCTAAATCTTTCATTAAATTTAATGCTTGTTGGATTATTTCATCCAAGGTTACTTGTTGCATATTAACTCCTCCTATTTTATCTTATTGTAAGTTTAGCCATAAGCTAAAATAGTCAGTCGATATATTATTCCGATATATTTCACAGATACACCAGCTTCTATTCAATTATACATGCTGATTTTAAGTATCTTAGAATAAAAACGGAATAATAAAAAAATCGGAATAACACGTATGTAGAATAGAGGTAAATCCAAGTGATGCACCTAGATATTTTTTATCTGAGGCTAATTCTGTAAGAGTTTCAGCGACAGCTTTAAATAAAAGAGTATAAAGCTCCTTTTGATTTTGATATACTATCAAATTTATGGTATCAGGAATGGTAAATATCACATGAAAGTATCCAATATTAAGTAAGTTGTTTTTTTGAGAGTCAATCCAACGTTCCTTAGCAAGACTTTGACATTTAGGGCAGTGTCTATTACGACAAGAGTTGTAAGAAGTTTGAGTACTGCCACAGTTTTCACATTTGTCTATATGACCGCCTAATTGAGATGTTCTACATTTTTCAATTGCAGACATAGCCTTGAGTTGAACAAGCGAAAGCTTATGTTTTTCACGATATTCTGTGCCATATTGTTGAAGAATATCTTGAACCTCAATCATTGGTTTTTCTCATTTTCTTTCTTTAATTTTTTCAACATGTCCAGAGGACTTTTTACATTTAATGATTCAATTTTTATCATATGCAAATAAAAACAGGTTGTGCTGATATCGGAATGGCCAAGAAGTTGTTTAATATGGAATATGCTTACGCCTGACTCAAGTAGGTGAGTTGCAAAACTGTGTCTAACAGAATGAACTGTAACTGACTTAGTGATATTTGTTTTAGCTATGTATTTGTGAAATATATTTTGTACTGATCTGGGACTAATATGGGTACCGGTATTTATTCTGCTATAAAAAAGCCATTCTTTAGGATGATATGCTTTCCAGTAATCTCTTAGTATTTCCAAATTATCTTGTGAAAGTAATGCATATCTATCTTTGGAGCCTTTTCCATTACGTATTAAGAGTTGCATTTTCTTGCTATCTACATCTGAAACTTTTAGACAAGAGACTTCGCTAAGTCTTAATCCGGCACCATAAAGAGTCATTAAAATTGATTTATCTCTTAAATTATCACAGACATTAAAGAGGGCTTGAATTTCTTCTTGAGTGAGAATATTGGGGAATTTACGGTGTCTACGGTGACGAGGTATTCATTTGCAGTTTAAATTAATATTTAAAATTACTCCATATAAAAAACGAAGTCCACTATTATATGTATTAACACTTCCAGAGGAAAGCTTTTTTTGTGTTGTGAGAAAGTGTAGAAATTCTCTAATGTTTTCTTCACCTAGTTCGGTTGCGGGCTTATTAAAGTGGTTTTGATAGATTTTGCATTTGGAATAGTACTCATCTTGAGTATGTTTGCTTAAACCTCTGAGTTCTACATCAAACTTTAATTTTTCTAAAACTTGTTCTTTTGTCATAAATAAAACATCTCCTTTAAAGTTAGATCTTTTCCATTCTAAGGGAGTTGTATACAAGAAAGAAGCTGATATAATTATATTATAAGTTTCAATTATAGTTGCTAAATTAATTTTGGTTTACCACCGCGATAGCGGTTTAGTGCTATTCTTACAATAGGAAGTTAAATATTATAAATGAATTTATTTTATTAAATCAATACTAAATTTATCCCAAGAGTATAGATAGGTATATATAAATAGTTAGTACTTAATATAATATTAATAAAAGCTTTTGTAAAACATACCAATCACATTATAAGACAACAAGTATAATAAATTAAAAAAAGTGATGTTAAATCTCATTTACTAAACTAGTTATTTTTGACAATATTAAACTATCGTAAAAAAACACCACAATGATATTTGTATCTATCTAGTTTTTATTTAAAGAAGAATTAACAAAATGGACTTCACAAAACCCTTCGCTTTTACAGATGTTTGAGTCGTATGTAGACATACCTATAATAACATGTTCGGGAACAATTCTTTCAATATTACGGGTTGAATTTCTTTTTAGGCATACTGATAGTTGGGTTTTAAAAACAATCGCAATTATATCGTTGTTAGTGTCTTTAGCAATTCTAAGAAAGCTTATTCTATATTCTCTAATAGTGTTAGTTGCATCAAACACGACATCAAATCCATGTAACAAAGCGTCTTTAATTGCACTTTTAGCAATCCTAAACACTTGTTCATTAGTCTCATATGAAAATTCATATGTTCCTGTTAGCTCTTTCCTGATTTCATCACTTGACACAATTACAGTATTTATCTTCTTTAATTTATTATTTGCATAATAAGTTTTTCCTGAACCTGGTATACCAATTAAAATATATAATCTGTTTTTAGTCTTTATAGTACCAATATCAGAAGTCTCATTTTGTGTTACAAAATCATATGTTTTTTTAAAAGTACTAAATTCTATTATTTTCCCCATTATTATTCTCCTTCTAAAAAATATAATTATGTTTCTTAGTTCCTCCTCAAATAATTATGCTCAGAACGATTCCTTTACTCTATTTTTATTTATTATCTATACATATAAAGAAGAATTTATTTTTAATCTATTCCTTATAATGCAAATATATAGATTTTACTTATGGGTACCTAATTAAATTATATAGCAAAAACGCTTCATTGTCTTCCCATCACCTATTTACAGATTTTCATAATATCTAATATTCAACGAAACGCTCTGTGTCGGCATAATATAATTCAAAAAATATATTAGTTTTGCGTATTTTTTCAAATAAAACTATTTTCTGTATGGGATACACAAGTATTTGTGCTAAAGACTCATCAGGGCCCTATGATCTGGGCCTTAGAAAGAAACTAACGCAAATATGTAAAAAAGAAAACATAGATTATAAAATTGATGTTTATCCTCACTATGGTTCTGATGCTTCTGCAGCTTTAAAAGCTGGTTGGGATATAAAAACAGCTTTAATAGGTGCTGGAATTTTTGCTTCTCACGGTTATGAAAGAACTCATATGGACTCTATATTAAACACTCTAAATTTAATAATTAAATACTGTAAGCAAGAATAAAGTAATTTTAGAAAGCTAGGCAATTTATAGATTGTCTAGCTTTAAAATTTCTTTTATGTTTAGGATGCCTAGTAATATTGTTATATTTACCGGTAAATATTATTTTATTCTTTAAATCTGATTTAAATTCCTCATCAATAAGAATCTCTGCTGCGTCATCACACAATGATTTCTCAATACTGTTTTCATTTATTTCCAATTACCTCACCTCCTAAACTATGTTCATAACTCTTCTTAATCTTTTTTATAGCCCGCGAAATGGTAGACTTAACAGTACTTTCTGTTATATCTACAGCTTCTGCAATTTCTCTAAATTTTAGACCACCATAAAACCTCAAATAAAGCATTCTTTTTGTATCTTCTGGTAACGTGTCAATTATTTTTTTTATGCCATCAAATTCGTCTCTAATGACTATATTTTCATATCCGAAATCCTCGTCACCTCTGTCTAAAAAGCTTTCTATAGGAATTATTTTACTGTTTTTTCTATAAAAATCTATAATAGCATTATGAGCTATTTTAAATATCCAATTCTTGCTTGTTTCTACATCAGTAATTTTATCTTTGTTTTCATATATTTTAGTAAACACAGTAGCAATTATATCCTCTGCATTCCATTTGTTTTTTACAGAAACAAAAATATATCTGTAAACACAATTGTAGTACATGTCATACAGTTGTTCGAACTTACTTGACATTAAACCGTACCCCCATCATAATTTGTTTTTTTATAAATACCACTGGTTTTAAAAAAAACAATTCACATAATATACGTGTTTCCTTGTATTTAGTTGCATGTTTTACCAGTTTTTTGTAAAATATGTATAAAGAATATGTGAACTAATTGCACATACTTATTAAGATTATACCATAATATAAATAATGATAACTTATATGGTAATACACTTATATACTTACATATTAACAATAAGTTCCAATAAAATATAAAGTTTTACTAGTTTTTATAAAAAAACTACCTAATAAATTTTATATTATTAGGTAGCTCTTTTCAAATTTGTTGTGATGGTTAATTAACTGCAAAATCTATGTTTACCAATTATTTTTATAAGTGTCCGTGACCATATCCACTTATTGGTACTTGTTGAAGGATTGAAATAGAATACAGCCCCTCCAGAAGGATCCCACCCGTTTAATGCATCTCTTGCTGCCCTCGTAGAGCTTTCTTCAATTTTTGCATTTATTTGTCCATCAACAATCGCTGTGAATGCCCCTGGTTGATAAATTACTGCTGCTATTGTAGATGGAAATCTTGCATCTGATGTTCTATTTAAAATAACAGCTCCGACAGCCACCTGACCCTCGTATGGTTCTCCTCTAGCCTCGCCATTTATAAGTCTTGCTAATAATTCTACATCTTTATTATTTGTTACATTTTTACTAGAAGGTGATCCAGTAGCTTTTGTGCTAGCAGGGAGACCTATGGCTACGAGTGTTGAATTACCGGCCATTCCATCTGCTTTTAATCCATTACTCTTTTGAAAAGCTTTAACAGAAAGATATGTATTGTAGCCATATATTCCATCAATACCTCCATTGTAATATCCCCATTTTTTTAATTTAGTTTGAATTTGTTTAACTTGTTCACCACGCGATCCATATTTATAAACCTGAGCTATAGCTTGCTTGCTATAAATATTAAAATAGACTTCACTTGAAAAATATGTTATTAAGATAATCATAATTACTGCGCAACATCTTTTAAATAAATGTTTTTTAAGCTTCAAACCTATTCCTCCTTCAATAACAATATGTAAATGTTATTAACAGTATTAGTTTGTGCTTAATCCCAAAAAAAATACACTATGCTAATATAAGCTATAGTGTATTTTTTCATGTATTTTTTATATAATTTTCTTAAGTTTTCTTTTCCATCTTGGCGACAATAGTTCTTCAATAATATCGTTCATAATTACTATTCCACATAACTTTTCATCAATATCCACTACAGGTAAAGATATCAAATCATATTTAAGTGCTATTTCAACAGCTTCCTCTATATCTTGACTATCTTTTATTTTAATAACTTTATCATCCATAATATCTTTAAGTTTCCTCATAGGAGCTGAAAGTACTAAATTTCTTAAAGAAATAACTCCTTGAAGTTTTTGGTCCTCATCTACTATGTAGATATAATGAATTACCTCATCTTCAGGTTGAAGTTCTCTTAAAATTTCAATAGTTGCACTAGCCGTAATATTTACATTAAAAGATATAAAGTCCTTATTCATTATGCTACCAACAACTTCCTCTTCATAATTCATAAGTTTCCTAATTTCTTCTTCATCATCTTTATTAAAGTTTAAAAGAATTTTTTCTGCATCTTCTTCATTCATTTCATCTAAAATATCGGCAATCTCATCATTAGGCATTTCATCTAAAATTTCTTGTGCAAGTAGATTATTAATAGTACTTAAAATATCCGCTTGAACCTCTGGCTGCAATTCCTCAAGTGTATGTGCCGCCAAATCTTTATCTAAACTTTCAAAAATTTTATTTCGAGCGGATGTATCGAGCCCCTCTAAAATATCTGCAAGATCTGCTGGATGAAGTTTAGTAAGTTTTGAATACGGCTGCGTTAATTTCAGGCTGTGATCCACCATCTCAAGTGATTGAACGCTTTCCCATGTTATACTATTATCTTGAGGTTTTTTACCTAATATATTATAAAAAAATTTAATTATGCCATCTAATTTATATTTTCTAGCTGCAGCAATAATTCCTGATTCTACAGCTATAACTCTTATTTCTCCGCCAACCTTTGTCATAGTTAAATCATTAACTTTAACTACTTTTTTCCCATTAACGTCTACAATTTGTTTGTTAAGTAGGTGTTTAGATAAAAGATAAGAAAACTTTCTAGGAATTATCTCTTTTACCCCTCTTACCTGTATAGTTATTTTTTTGTCTTCTTTGCATATTTCAATGTTTCTAAATTCATAATTAAAAATTTCACTTTCCTTTTTAATTTTATATCCTATAACTCTTGGATATCCTTGCTCAGTAGTAACATAAAGATCAAACACTTTTCCAATATTATCCTCAAACTCATCATACACATTTTGATATAATATTGAGCTTAAAAAAAACTCAGAAATTATTTCCATAGATATCCCTCCTCTTATGCAGAGAAATATCAAAATGTACTATTAACTCATTGACCTATGTTCCTACTTATCTATGTCAATTTATACTTTAAGAAATTCTCTGCATAATAATATTCAATTTTAAAATTAATTTTGACCTTCTACTCCGAGGGCCATTTTCCATTTGTTTTCACCACCCATATTTTTTTTATTTCATATTCATATATTATGTTATTATAAGTTAATTATAAAAATATTCTTTCTATATAATTATATTATATATACTTCAAAATGCAACTATAAAAACGAAAGCAATTATATTTATAAATTTTTCTAGTTCATATTTTTCTATAGATATGTTAATATTATTATATACCGTAAACTTAAAGAAAACGAACTTTAGTTTAATTAATCATAAGTTATTAAACTTAAAACTCAATAACATTCTGATTTAACGAACCAAAAGTTAATAAACTAAAAGATAGACTAATCTCTCAGGAGGATTATATGATAGTAAATAAACAATTTTTACCCATTTGTATGAATGATTTAAAAGAAAGAAATATATCTCAACTAGATTTTATAATAATTACAGGGGATGCGTATATAGATCATCCATCCTTTGGTACAGCCATAATTGGAAGAACTCTAGAACGAGAAGGATTTACTGTAGGAATTATAGCCCAACCTGATTGGGAGGGTATTTACGATTTTAGAAAACTTGGAAAACCTAAATTCGCATTCATCATAAATTCTGGAAATATAGATTCCATGGTTAATCATTATACTGCAGCAAAGAAAAGAAGACACACCGATCTTTATTCACCAGGTGGTGAATCAGGGCACAGACCAGATAGAGCAGTAATCGTATATTGCAATAGGGCAAGAGAAGCCTTTAAAAACGTTCCAATTGTAATTGGTGGTATAGAGGCAAGTCTTAGACGTTTTGCCCACTATGATTACTGGTCAAATAAGGTTAGGCGAAGTTTATTAATTGATGCTAAAGCCGACTTGCTACTTTATGGCATGGGAGAAAAAACCATAGTTGAAATGGCTAATCTTTTCAAATACGGTATGAGTATAGAAAAAATGACTTCTATTAGAGGCAGTGTATATGCTACAAAAGATATTAGTGGCCTTGAAGATTATGTAGAAGTTCCTTCTTTCGAAACTGTTTCCACTGATAAAATTGCTTACGCAGAAAGTTACAAATTACAATCATTAGAACAAGACGATATAAGAGGAAAGACCGTTGTACAAAAGCATAATGACAGGTATATCGTTCAAAATCCTCCTCAGATATCTTTAACCCAATCTGAAATGGATATAACTTATGGTTTACCATATACTAGAACCTACCATCCCATATACGAAGCTAAAGGTGGTATTCCTGCAATAAAAGAAGTTGAGTTTTCAATAACAAGCCATAGAGGATGTTTTGGTAGTTGTTCATTTTGTGCTTTAACCTTCCATCAAGGTCGCGTTATACAAAATAGAAGTCAAAAATCTATAATAGATGAAGCTACCCTTTTAACTACCTTAAAGAATTTTAAAGGATACATCCACGATATTGGTGGTCCTACTGCAAACTTTAGACACAGAGCTTGCAAGATTCAAGAAGAAGTAGGTGTGTGCCGTGATAAACAATGCATGTTCCCAACTCCATGCAAAAATCTTATTATTGACCACACTGAATACTTAGATTTGTTAAGAAAAGTTAGAGTAATTCCAAACATTAAAAAAGTTTTCATTCGTTCTGGAATAAGGTACGATTATTTAATATATGATAAAAACACTGACTTCTTTGATGAATTATGTGAACATCATATTAGCGGGCAATTAAAAGTAGCCCCTGAACATATTAGTGATAAAGTACTAGACCAAATGGGGAAATCAAAACAAGAAGTGTTTGACCGTTTTGTAAAAAAATATAATGAAACCAATAAAAAACTAGATAAAGATCAATTTTTGGTTCCATACTTTATGTCGAGCCACCCAGGTTGTGACTTAAAAGAATCTATTAAATTATCGGAATATATAAACGAAATGGGTTACACTCCAGAACAAGTTCAAGACTTTTACCCAACACCAGGCAGCTTATCTACTACTATATTTTATACTGGAATAAATCCTTTCACGGGCGAGAAAGTTTATGTTCCCACTGAGCAAAAGGAGAAAAATATGCAAAGGGCACTTATGCAATTTAAAAACCCAGAAAACTATAGTATTGTAAGAGAGGCACTAGTAAAAGCTCATAGAGAAGATTTGATTGGTTCTGATAAAAAATCATTAATACCATCAAGACCAACCAAAGCAAAAACTCATCCAAAGTATCAAGGTAAGAAGAATTCTAAGTTTAGGACGCCAAATACCGAATCTGGCCATATTTCTGAACCTGCTCCAAGAACTTTTACAAAATCTTCTTCAAAAGTAGCTTCAAAACCAAATTTGAGAACTGGCCCTAAGCATTCTACAAAACGTACATCAACCCTCAGTCCTAGAAAACGACAAGGATAAAAAGTAAAAGACATATGTAGCTATAATTTTTATAGCCACATATGTCTTTTAATACTTACCTTTTAACTTTCATCAAAGCATAATCCATTGTTAAAATCCAAGAAATATCTCCTAACAATAAAAAATTATAACTTGTATTTATTGAAGTTAGAACAACTGCTATTAATGTTATACTAGCTGATATAGCTATTAATGATGCTCCCAGTTTATTTGAATAACGTCTACTAAATAGATTTATACCCATAATTAGAAAGATTGAATTTACTATAAGTGACATATAATAAAAATAATTCTCTAATTGCAATTTTATAGTATGTCCATAAACATTTGATACCACAGTATTTGAATTAGAATTATATATGACAATACAATAACCTAAACACAAAATTCCAAATATTAATATAATTCTTCTTAATTTAATCATATTTTTTCTAGCAAATATGTAAGTTAAAATGATACCACATATTGGTATACACAAAAAATTTGTATATAGTAAAGGCTTTAATATATATAAATAATTTTGACCCTTTACAATTAAAAGTATTAATAAAGCTATGTATCTAAATGTCATTAAAATTAAAACTACAAAACTTATTATTTTGATTTTTTTTGGTGCATAATACAAACTACAAATTATACCCTCATATAATAATAAAATCATTATAAACAGCAGTAAAAAATATATTTCCATTCTACTCTCCCTAAAATTACTACTGTTAATATTTATTAATTAGCATATGAAATTATGCATAACTTATTATATTTTAGATCCTATTATAGATATTCCACCCTTTTCACAAGTAATAACGAGCGGGAAATCTGGACCTCTCTCTCCATCTATGTCTGTAACGATATCCTCATAACATTCTATTTCAAGCTTACTTGTCTTAAAATAAACAATTCCATCAACATTCTCAATATGCTCATTTCTTAACATTTTGATGAAAACATTTAAAATATTTTTCATAATCCCAGCCTTTATTATTATTACATCTAAAAGTCCATCATCTACTTTAGCATTGTATGCAAATCTAAGACTTCCTGCGGTTTGTCCATTAAACACTAACATTAAGTACATATCTCCATCATATAAAACTTCATCTGAAGTAACCTTAATTTTTAATTTTTTGAAATTTGGCAATTGCTCTATTCCCTTTACATAATAAGCCAACTTTCCTATAGTATTTTTAAGATTCATATCCATTTTCTGAGATATATCTGTGAATAAACCTGTACTAGCTACGTTTACAAAATATTTGTCATTTATCTTTCCTAAATCTATCTTTTTTACATCACTATTTAATATCTGATAACAGGCATCATACACGTCGCGCGGCATTCCTAAATAATTTGCAAAATCATTTGCAGTACCTACAGGAAGTATTGCTATTGGCAAATCAATATTTCTTTTTTTCATCTCATTTACTACATTATCTATTGTTCCATCTCCACCGGCTATTAAGACATATTTATAAGTTTCATCTATGTCAAAAAAAGCATCTGATATAGGATATTCGTTGCATATTCTATATGGTATTATTGTATGATTAAATTTTTGATGAATCATTATAACTTGGTCTAAGTCTGATGTTATAGTACTTTCTCCAGAATATGGGTTGTAGATAAATTTCACCTTATTCATTCCATTCTCTCCTATTTCCCGCCTAATTTAACGATTTATTTATAAACATTATACCTCTTTAAAATTAAATCCACAAGATTCCATTTTCTTGTGGATTTTAACTAAGTAAAATCAAACTTAGTCATACTTAACTTTAAAAGCAATGTGCACAAGGGACTGAAATTTCACCCAATACATCAGTAGTTTCCTGTTTTAAATTTGGTTCTAATGCTAAATCTCCAAGAGATACAATACCAATCAATTCATTATTTGAAGTAATTGGTAACCTTCTTATTTGCCTCTCACCCATAATTCTTGTAGCATCATTAATATTTATATTCTCATCTCCTACTACTGGATTTGAAGTCATAATTTCTCTTATCTTTTGCATTTTTATGTCCTTACCTTCTGCTACACATCTCAAAATTATATCTCTATCAGTTATAATTCCAACTATTCCTCTACCCTGTGTATTTACAGGAATTGATCCTATATTATACTCTCTCATAATCTGAGCTGCACGTTCAACTGTATCATCTACAGATAAACTTATTACATCTTTAGTCATTATTTCCGAAATTTTCATTTTACAATCCTCCTCATATCCGTTATGGTAAATAACAATTATTATATTTTAACCATAATTAAAAATTTATATTAATATTTTTTAATGTAATTGTACTTTTTTGAAACCACAATATTATATACTAAAAAACTAAAATACAGTAAAAATAAAATATAACATTTATATACTTAATTATTATTATAAAATGATGTATAATTAAAAATATGCTTTATACAAATTACATATTAACCTATTGATAGGTTTATAACGAAATTTTATTATTTTAAGGAGTGGTGTTTAGTGCAAAAATCTTCTATACCAAATATTCTTACCTTGGGAAATTTAGTTTTTGGTTTGTTATCTTTGATAATGACATTTCAAGCTAATTACAAATTATCTATAGCTTTTATATTACTAGCTGCACTTATGGACAGATATGATGGCCAAGTAGCACGATTTTTAAAAGTATCTAGCGAACTTGGAAAAGAACTAGATTCATTATCAGATTTAGTATCTTTTGGTGTTGCGCCTTCTGTTCTTATATTTTATTTATACAATTTTGTATCCCTTGGATATTTAGGCTATATTTGTTTTTTAGTATATCCTGTAGCTGGTGCATATAGACTAGCTAGATATAACAACTCTACATTTAATAATGTTTATACAGGTATACCAATTACTTTAGCTGGAATGCTAGTAGCCATCTATGCTCTAATAACTTTAAATTCACCACATAATTTTCCAATTACCATTATTATAATGTTTATACTGTCTTATCTTATGGTAAGTAAATTTCAAATAAAAAAAAGGTGAAAAAGTTCTAATTACAATGTAAAGTACCCATTAGTTAACGACATTTTTTATGCCTTTAACTAATGGGTACTTTATTAACATTTCTAACATTTTTTTATTCACTTAAAAGTAAATAACCTGCTCTAATCCTTTAACCTTAATTCCTCATCAATTTCTGTTTCTATATACTCTATCTGAAGCTTGCTTTTCATAATTTCGGTTTTCATTTTGCAATAAGACATATAACTAT
>ERZ1463037.13-NODE-13-length-37559-cov-13.225096_pt1 | contig 37559 bp, 39 predicted proteins | sample MGYA00564484_ERZ1463037 | MGnify/ENA primary metagenome ERZ1463037 (study PRJEB39244, sample SAMEA3635151) | Helicobacter pylori | study: EMG produced TPA metagenomics assembly of PRJEB11511 data set (Assembly of a 5300-year-old Helicobacter pylori... | reverse complement strand
ACCCGAATGATACTTTTGATTATGGAAATGGAGCAAAGGGATATTGGGGAACAAGCCATACAAAACAGATAAAAAATTATTACGCATCTATTAGTGCTGAATTACAACCTGATATAGCAGGAGAGGATGCAATAAAAACTCAAAAAATGATATGCGCTATATATGAATCAGGAAGGAAAAGAGTTAGAATTAAGTTGTAATAATTCTAAGAACATAGAAATATTTTAATATTTAATAAACGTAGGAGGAGATTATGCGTGGTAGTTTTGAAAAGACAGTACTAGAACCGGATTTCCCATTTAGATTATTTTTAAATGATGGCCTAGATAGCACACCTCATCATTGGCATGAAGACATTGAAATTATTTATCTTGTAGAAGGTAGTGTTAAAGTAGGAATAGGTAATGATTTATACCATCTTAAAAAGAGAGAAATATTAATAATAGGTCCAGGAGAGGTGCATTTCTTCTTGAAAGAAATGCAACCCAGCAATAGGGCCGTTATACAGTTTAGAATGTCTATTTATGATGCTTTTCTTTCTGGATCAAAGGATATTAGAACTATAAAACCTATGTTTACTCATTCTAAATATTTAACACCAGGCACTGAGATTCATACCCTCATGGAAAAACAAATACAGCAACTTATCAATGAGAATACTGCTGCTAAAGAAGGCTATAAACTTATTATGAAAGCTAGACTTTACGACTTGGCTGGAATATTAATTAGATATATGCCTAAATGTGAGTATTCGGCGCAGGCTGAGAGTCGTCAAATCGAAAAGCTTCAAAGATTAGATAAAGTATTTCAATATGTAGACAAATACTATCAAACTAATATTAACCTGGAGGAGATTTCTAAGGTTGCTGGTTTTAGTTTATATTACTTCACAAGATTTTTCAAAGAAAACACTGGTGTCACATTTATTGAGTATTTAAATAATTTTAGAATAACTAAAGCGGAATGGCATCTTATGGAGGAAGAGGACTCCATTACGGAAGTAGCATATAAGTCAGGTTTCAATAGCATTAAAACTTTTAATAGAGTATTTAAAAACTTAAAAGGTTGCGCCCCAATGCAATATAAGAAACGTGTTAAATAGTTTTTTGCATTTTAACGATAATTCATTTGTAATAGCTACACCAAATTATCTGAATTTATTGTAAGCAGTTATAGCCTATGGTAGACTAAGTTAAAAATAACAGGCGTGGACTTTTTGTATCTATGTTCTTTAATTCAAATACGATATTTATGGGTCTGCCAGTTAATCTGGCATTATTTGGAGAAAAGAGTGTGCCTTATGTATTACTTTATTATATTGCTAATACAACATTCTTTTGGACCATAGGTGTATATGAAATAACTAAAGATGGAAACATGGAAACTAAAAAAAAGTTTTCAATGAAATTTATCAGAAAAATATTATCTCTACCGCTAATTGGTTTTATTTTTGGAATACTTCTAGTTTTATTGAATGTTAAATTGCCTTTATTTCTTATGGATACAAGTAAAAGCTTGGGAAGTATTACAACTCCATTATCCATGTTTTTTATCGGCGCATCTATTTATTTAGTAGATTTAAAGTCAGTAAAATTTAGTTTAGATATAATTTGGGTATTAATAGGCAGATTTGTGATATCACCAATACTTGTAATACTAATTGCACCAGTGTTCCATATACCACATCTTATGGCATCAGTTTTTGTTATACAGGCCGCTATGCCAGTTATGGCAAATTCAGCTATAATCGCAAGGGCTTACAATTCTGATTATGATTTTGCTTCATTAATGATAGCAATTTCAACGGTAGGTACTTTAATAGTAATCCCGATCTTAATGGCCTTATTGTAGAATATTATTAATTTACTGAGTCAATTTTGCTTTAAATTGTTCAAGAGTAAAATTTGAATTAACAAAAATTCTACCTAATGAATAAATATTGTTAGTTTTATCTATTAAACCAAATTCTGTTGAAAAAGCTAATTTATAACCTGCTTGTTTTGCAGCTTTTATAGTATTTAGAGTGTATCCCCCATAAGGATATGCTATGTAATCAATTTGTCTATTTAAAATTTTTTCTAATTTCATTTTTGAATTTTTCATTGTATTCAAACTATCTATATATGATATTTTATCTAAGTGTTCATGAGATGAGGTATGACTTTCTATTCTTACATTATTAGAATCCATTAATTTTATTTCTTTGGAAGTTAAATAATTTTGGTCGTAGTCAATAGTATTAGTAATTACAAATACAGTAGCTTTTTGGTTGAATTCTTTTAATATAGGATATGCATTCGTATAGTTATCCTTGTACCCATCATCAAAGGTTATAACTATAGGTTTACTCGGTAAATTTCCCCCTGTCTTCATATAGCTATAAAGCTCATCTAAGGTTATTGTTGTATAATTGTTATCTTTAAGGTATTTCATTTGGCTTGTAAATTTCACTTTAGGAAGCCTAAGTATATTTCCTTTTTCATAACTTATAGAATGATACATTAAGATTGGTATTTTAATATTATTTAAAGAATCAACAGATTTATGGATAAAAACAGGTTTTACACTAGCTTGTTTAATTGTTTTTGCTGCATTAATCGTAGTTATTTCTTTATGTATAATCAAACCATAAGATTTGTAGAGTAGACCTATAGATCCTATTAGAATAGCAATTATAATTATTAATGGCGTTTTTTTATGCAAATTCATATTATCCCCCATTTTATATTTATTTTAATATAAGTATGGTAGATATGTGAAAACAATATGCGTTTATTCTAAATAAACATTATTTAGAATTTTTAATATCAATAACTTTTTCAGAATGGATATAAAGAATATAGTCAGAATTCCATTTTTCATATTTTTTATCATTACGATGATCTGATAATTTATAATTCGATTTTAAATATTTACCAAAATTCACTGTAACTTTATTGGATCCAAAGATATTTAGGTGCCCAATGTTAACCATATCTTTTTTAAAATCAAAACCTAATTCTATTGTCATTTTGTTATAATTAATAAACGGAATGTTATTTAATTTTGTTATTTCAGCAACCTTATTAAACATCTTTGCAGGCTGACTCACCCAAATTTTTGACCCAGATGTTTGACTATAATCATGTGGAGCATTGGTGAAAATTAATTTGAATTTTTCTTTTTTAGATAAAGCAATCATTTTATTTAAATATGCTTCAGTCTTTGGTGGAAGAGGTGATTTTTCTGTCGTCAAAGAATTTGAAGCATTCGCTTTCCCATACAAATCATGACTAGCGTTAAAGCCTTTTCTATAATATGTTTCATCAGTATCAAAATTAAAATCCGTCTCTGTTAGTTCTTTCCAACGATCATGATATTTGAAAATAGGAAAAAAATAATTGAGCCATTGGTCATTTGGTGTAGTATTAAGAATAGCTTGTACCTTATTCATAGAAAACTTAATGTTATCCAAAGCAGTTCTTGTATAACCCTCGTCACCAAATTTAGTAGTTGAGCCTAAATAATATAAATCTACTACTACGATCGGATTTTTATGCTTTTTCAAAACTTCTTTTAATAAATAGTAGGTTACATCTATTGGTTGACCTCCAGTAGCGTAGTCAAAGCTTGTTATTCCAAACTGTTTCCATAATACGTTTGGATTTATTAAAGCATCCATATGGCTTGAACCTAATAACACCACATCAAATGAATCGCCTGTATTAGTATATAAACCTTGCGTAAGTTTAGCACGATGATTTGTTTTTACAATAAAAATGTAATCAAGAGTTACAATAAGGATCAATAATATAATTACAAAACTAATTCCTTTTAAAAATGACTTTTTAAGCATGCAAAATCCTCCTAAAATTGTGAATAGATAAACTGTTGCATGCTGTATCCAGGTCCATACAATCCAAAAATTAAAATGACTAAAGCTGCACCTACATACGTTATCCATCTAAACATTATGTTTTGTTTTGCTAGTACATTTCGTAAATTTTTTGTTCGGCGCAATATATCTACTGTTAGAACTAAAATTATACCAACAAGTGCAAATTGAAAATCTTTTGAATCTAATCCCAGTTTGAAAATAGAACCATTAATAAGTACCCAAGGATTAAAATAAAAAATGTTTTTAATTATTGTTATAGCCGTTGATAATGAACTAGCTCTAAAAAATATCCAAGCAAAATTGACAAGCATAAAAGTTATAAATACTTGAAAAAATTTAAAACTAAAAACTTCTGTTTTAATTTTAAGAGTTTTTACTATTCTTTTTCTTAAGGGTTTAGTAAAATTCTCTGTAATCTGATAAATTCCGTGAAGTCCACCCCAAATAATAAAATTAAAGGTAGCTCCATGCCATAAACCACTTATTAGGAATACAATCATAATATTATAATTATCCCTTGATTTTCCAGATATATTTCCACCTAGTGGAAAATATAAATAGTCTTTAAACCAGCTAGTTAGTGATATGTGCCAGTTGCTCCAAAATTCTTTTATTGTTTTTGATAAGTAAGGTTGGTGAAAATTATTAGTTACCTTAAAACCTAAGACCTCTACAGCACCCCTTGCTATATCTGAATATGACATAAAATCACAGTAAATTTGAAAACTGAAAAACAATGTAGCTATAAAAATTGTAAAACCTTTATAGTTATTAGGGCTTTTGTACACAGTGTTAATAAGTACTGCTAATCTATCTGATATTACTATTTTGATGAAAACACCCCATAACATTAGCAATAGACCGTTTTTAACTCTATCATAATTAAAACTATGATTCTCGTCAAATTGATGTAACATATTTTTAGATTTTTCAATAGGACCTGCAACTACTTGAGGAAAGAATGATACAAATAAAGCAAATTTTCCTATGTTCTTTTCAGCACGAACATCTTTTCTATAAACATCTACAGTATAGCTGAGAGCTTGAAGGGTATAGAATGATATACCTAAAGGCAGTAAATATTCAAAAGATGGTGCATGATTTGATATGCTAAATACATGGAGTAACCGCGATAAACTCTCATTAAAAAAATTATAATATTTGAACAAAAATAATATACCAAAATTAATAGAAAAGCTTGCGAAAACCCACATTTTTTTCAATTGAATAGATTTTTTTTCATTACTTATTTTATTTGCATTTTCAATTAATAAACCACTTAAATATGTGATGATAGTTGATGCAGCTATTAATATTTCATATTTAGGATTTAAAACCATATAAAAGAAATAACTGCATATTAGCAGCCAAAACCATTGAAATTTATGTGGTAGTACATAATATAAAATAGAAGCCATAAAAAAAAATATTAAGAACTTTATTGAAGTGAATAGCATCATATACCTTCTTTCTACTAAAAAACGATAATTATAGACATAATACTACAATTTATATCTAATAAATGTATTATAACAGAATACACAATAAAAAGACTCTTTTATTTAACAGAATTTTTTTATAAAAATGGGAAACAATATAAGAAACGTTGTAAAAATATTAATTTTATTTAGGAGGGTTATTATGAATTATTTAAGTGGAGTTTCAAAAATCAATAAATACAAAGAAAAAAAGAAAAAAAAGGTAAACTTAGTAAAAGGTTTTGCACTCTTATCACTTATAGGTATTGTTATAGGCGGGGTTACTAAAAGATTATTAGCTCAAAGCCGAATAGAGGAGAAAAATGATATTGATGTCACCGAGCCTAAAACTGATAATGAAGATATAAACACTAAGAGAAATGAGATTAAACATACCTTGGAAGAATTCGGTGATGAAGTTGTAGGCGATGTAGGGGTTGCAATGGAGAAAGCACTTGATGGATTAGAATTAAAAAAACAAAAAGAGGAGTAAAAACATACAAAATATGAAAGAGTAAAGTCATATATAGTTTACTTAGAGTACTAAAAAATAACAAACATAGCTTGCATAAAAGTTGCAAAGCTCTGTTTGTTATAATAGTTTTAAAACGCAATATTTATATGCTTAATTAGTTAGGTTAATATATTAGATCTTTCTACCTTTTTCATTAAGAAATGTTGTTAATCTTTCTTCAGTTGAATTAATAATAAGTTCTTCAGGCATATGTATTTCTGTAAGCATCTTTTCAGCAACAGAAAAATTTGCAATAGAATAACAGAAATGAGCATCACTATTTACAATGATTTTTACTCCAAATTCCATACAAAGTTTTGCAATATTAGTACAATTTTTGTCACTACCTATTCTAGAAGATACAAAAGAACTGTTATTTATTTCTACTAATATATTTTTCTGCTTTGCTTTTTTAACTATTTCTTCTTCATGAATAGGGAATTTTGGATTACCCATGTGTCCCAAAATATTTACATAAGGATTATCCATAGCTTTTAGAATAATTGCTGTATTAAAGTCTGTACTTTTTCCGCCTTCCATTAGAGGCTCATGCATACTTATTATCATGACATCGAGATTGTGTTGAAGTTCCGAGGAAATATCTAAATTACCTTCAGAATCAATTATATTTGCTTCGCATCCATAAAGCATTTTAACTCCAAACAACTTTCTTGGGAGTACTTTAAAATTACCAAAATACCAAGCATCAGGAGCACCAGGCATATTAGGTCCATGGTCTGTAACTCCTAATATTTTAAGACCTATTTCACTAGCATATTTTGCATTTTCCATTAAAGTACTATACGCATGACCACTAACTACAGTATGTGTATGTAAATCTGCGACAAATTTCATAAAAAATCTCCTTTAATTTCTATTTGTATATCTTTAATTATATACCAAGATTCAAACTAATGCCAAAATCATATTGTTTTATATTACTCTGAAATTACAACCATAAACAATTAGACTTATTACTACTAGAATAAACAATGTTATAATATAGATTATTTCAAATAAATTTCCAGCATCAGAACCGGTTGTAATATGAGGCGGTAATTTAACTTTAAATTTGCCTACTTTTTCTAATATACAAACAAAATCATTACGAATCCCTATTTTTTTCAATAATAAAGCAATAAATCTTGGTGAAGAGAGGATTGGTACACCTTCCTTTGTAAATATATCACCCCAATAAATATGGCTTATATATCCTACAAAAAAACATCCTGTTAAATATTCATAACCTAATTTATTAAAAATGTATGAAGCTGAAATAGTAAAAACAATTACTCCCTCAATTGAGTGTAAAAAACTCCTATGAGGGAATACAGCAATACATATTAATAAGACACAGATAATATATATATATATATCATTCGTATTTGATATGTTGTATAACGCTAATACAACGCTTGATGCAACATATGTTAAAAACATGTTAGTTTTTTTAAAATCATTTAATCCTTTATTTATTAATGATGACAACTTCTTATATAATAGTCCAATTATAGGGATTTTCTTATAAACTTTCTCATTAGACATACCTATAACCAGAAAAATAAAGGCCAGAAAATATGTATATAGTTTAGAATAACTACCTATAAAGTTTATTCTTGTTAATTGCGATATAATCGCTGTTGAATATATTAGTGTTAGTGCACAAAGTCCAATACCAAGAAATAATCTTAATAATAATTTTAATAGCTTTTCTATGTTATTTACTGCTTTATTACTTCTACCTGTAAGTGGACTCATATGGTTTATCTTACTATTTTGACTATCTGCATCAACAAGTAATCCAGCAAGAGATGCCGTGCAAAGACCTACAAGACTTATTCCCATTGAAACATGAATATATTTATTATTGAATAGTGTCATTGAATTAATTATGGGTACTGTTGCTGTTATTGCGTATGATAACATTGCTATCTTTTGATGTGACCGCCCATTCATCTTATGTACTCCTTATTCATTTTGATGTCATAATAATATTATTATTTACAAAATAAAGTTTTTTAAAATAGTGTTTTTACATATTATTATTTAAATATTTAATTATGTAACTTAATGTATGAAAATCACAGTTTAAGTCATCACTAATAATATTTAATCCTTTAATCAAAGTTTCTTCATCAAAATTTTCTAGTAATATCATTATATTTATTATATTAATACCACCATCTTTTGTATCAAGGACTCTTGCTGCTTTTACATATTTATTTTTCATTACATTTAAAATTGCTGATCTAAGTTCTTCACTAATTTCAAGCTCCGGAACTTCATCATATATTTTTATTTCTGGATTTTTAAGGCTTAGATTTTTAGCCTTATGAACATCTGTTGATAAAAATATAGTGTTTTTAAATTCCACGTCTTTAAAATCTGCACCATCTAAATTTACCGAATCAAATAAAGCATTTTCAAATATAGCATTTTGAAAATCACTGTCTTTAAAATTTGTACCAATGAACTCAGTCCATTTAAAAGTACATTCAATAAATACACAAGATTTGAAATGAGCACCTCTAAAATTAACATAATTGAAATTTGAATCTGAAAAATCACTATTATAGCAATTACTTCTTTCAAGATTTTTATACATAAAGTTTTTTCCTGTTTTTTCTATATTGTTATAATTAAAATTACCTTTAACACTTCTATTTGTAGCCATTATTTGCCTCCCTTAAATTAATAAACATCAAAAAACTTCTAGCCAATTTTAAAAGTGGATAGAAGTTTTTAATTTCACTATAAATACTATACACAAATTTAATAAAAGTCAATCTTTTATTTAACTTCTGTCCATATCTTATCTAAATCTGTTACTGATTTTCCTATATCCTTCAAGTATTCACCTTTTTTAACAGTTTCTTTTGGAGGATAAACGGCTTTATCATCAAGTGTTTTTTTATCTATATATTTATAAGCTGCGGTATTAGGATTTCCATAAGGGAATTTATGAGAAATCTCAGCGCTTATTTTCGGATCCATTATAAAATTTATAAAAAGCTGCGCTGCTTTAACATTTTTTGCAGCTTTGGGAATTACAAAATTATCTTGTTGAAGAAATAGCCCTTCCTTTGGGATTACGTATTTTATATTTGGGTTTTCAATACGTGCCAAATTTCCTTCTGCTCCCCAGGCAAATATTGCTTTTGACTCCCCATTTATAAGGCTTGTTTTGGGACTATCACTATCATAAGATTTTATGTTAGGCTGAAGTTTTATAAGTGCCTCTTTTGCCTTTTGAAGAGCTACTGGATTAGTCTCATTTAGCGGATATCCAAGCATCTTAAGCGTCATTCCAATTATAACTCTCTCATCATCAAGGACAGTCAAAGAATTTTTAAACTCAGGTTTCCAAAGGTCCTTATATCCTTTTATTGTACCTTCAGGGATTTTTGAACTGTCATAAGAGATTACCCCTGCAAGCCACATATATGGGACACTATATTTATTACCTCGATCAAAGGGGAGGTTTAAATATTGAGGGCCTATATTGCTTAAATTTGTTAAACTAGATTTATTAATTGGAGTTATAAGTCCTTGTTTACTTAATATTTCAACCATAAAATCACTAGCTACTGTTAGATCATAATTTCCACCACCTGCCATGATTTTTGCAAGCATTTCTTCATTTGATGAAAAAGTACTATAATTTACTTTAATATTATAGGTTTGTTCAAATTTATCTATAACGGATTGTGGTAAATATTCAGACCAGTTAAAAACATTTAAAACTTCCTTAGGCTCCGCATTGTGTTTAGCATAAGTGAATATTCCACCACCAATAAATCCAAATATAAGCAAAATTGATGTTAATATAGCTCCAATTTTTTTCATATTTATATTTACATTTCGAATTAAAAGTGCAAAACAAATTATTATAATAGTTAATAATATTAGTATGGTCGATAAGGCGTTGATCTCAGGGGTAACGCCAAACTTTACCATAGAAAATACTTTAAGCGGCAAAGTAACACTACCAGGCCCAGCTACAAAAAAACTAATTATTACATCATCAAGTGATAAAGTAAAAGCAAGTAATGCACCGGCAATAACGCCTGGCATAATAATTGGTAAGGTTACATTGAAAAAGGTTTTTATAGGTGTGGCGTAAAGATCCATAGCAACTTCTTCGACCGACCTATCGAAGCCGTCGAGTCTAGTTTTAACTACTGCAACAACATAGGCTATGCTGAAAGTAACATGTGCAATAATTAAAGACACTCTACCTAAAGGGATCTTTGCTATGGAGAAAAAAGCAAGTAGGGATATACCCATAACTATTTCAGGTATAACTAAAGGTACATAAAGTATTGCGTCAACTAATTTTTTAGCGCGAAATTTGTATCTATACATTCCAATGGCGGCCAAAGTTCCTATAATTACAGAAATTATTGTACTAATTATAGCTATAATAAATGAGTTCTTAACAGCATCTAATATGCCTGCATTATGGAGTAGACTAGCATACCATTTAAATGTGAAACCGGTCCAAACTACATTTAATTTTGACTGGTTAAAGGAAAATCCGATAAGTACTATAATAGGTATATATAAAAACATAAATATTAAGATCAAATATAAAAATTTCAGTGAATTTGTTTTTTTGCTTTTCAACTTTATAATACCTCCTTAGTTCCTTTAGTTCCAGTTAGTTTTGTACTATATAAAATAACAGATAACATAACAATTATTAAAATAACTGATATAGCAGAACCGAAGGGCCAATCTCTTGCAGTAAGGAACTGATTTTTGATTAGATTACTCATAAGGATTACCTTACTACCTCCCATAAGGTCAGTTACAAAGAAAAGTCCAAGGGTAGGAATAAAAACTAAAATAGAACCTGATACAATGCCACCTTTAGTAAGTGGAAGAATAATTTTGATAAATTTATAAAACGGACCTGCTCCAAGATCAGAAGCAGCATCTAATATTCTCTTGTCCAGTTTTTCTATGGAAGTATATAGAGGAAGAACCATAAATGGAAACATCATATATAGCATACCAACCATAACTGCAAAATTGTTATACATTAAATTAAGCGGTATATTTATAATATGAAAATGTAATAGTAGTGTATTTATTATTCCTTCTGTTTTAAGTAATACTATTATTGCATAGGTTCTAACTAATGAGTTAGTCCAAAATGGAAGTATTATTAATAAAAGTAGTAGTGGCTTAATTTTTTTATTAACATTTGCTATTATGTAGGCAAATGGATATCCGAAAATCAAACATAACATGGTAGTATAGACAGCTATTAGGAGTGATTTTAGAAAAATATTAATATAAAGAGGGTCTAAAAGCCTAACATAGTTTTCTAAAGTAAACTTATATATTATGTTTCCAACTTCGCCTCTAGTAGAAAAACTCACTACAACTATAAATAAAAGTGGCATAACAAAAAATACTATCAGCCATATGAGAGCAGGTGAAATTGTTGTTAAATATTTTAGATGTAAGTTTAAATATTTATTTATAGAATTTTTCGATTTCTTAATCTTCATTTGCTTAACTTCCTTTATTCCTTAATAACTATAGTATGATTAGGATTCCATGTTATAAAATATTCTTTAGTCTCATTTAAGAATACAAAACTTTTACCTATTGGCTCATTAACTATAATTTCTTTATTGTCTTTTAGAAGCATAATAACTTTTATGGTTGAACCTACATAGATTCTTTCCTTAAATCTACAAACTAACCAAACGTCGCCTTCTTCAACAATTTCTTTAATTTTAATTCTCTCAGGTCTAACAGAAACTATAAATTTATCACCTAAATTATAATTATGGTTAGGTATTCTAATTATATCTTCTTCTTCATAAAGCTTAAGCAAAACTTCGTTCTCTTTTAGTTTAACAATTTCACCTTCTAGGATGTTTGTCTCACCTAAAAAGTTAGCTACAAATTTAGTTTTAGGGTGTTCATAAAGTTCTTCAGGTGTCCCAATTTGCTCAATAACGCCACTGTTCATAACAACAATTCGGTCTGACATGGTCAATGCTTCTTCTTGATCATGGGTAACAAAAACAAAAGTTATACCAAGAATTTTTTGAAGATGCTTAAGTTCTAATTGCATTTGTTTCCTGAGCTTTAAATCAAGCGCACCTAGGGGCTCATCTAAAAGAAGAACTTTGGGTTTGTTTACGATAGCTCGTGCTATAGCAACTCTTTGCATTTGTCCACCACTTAACATAGAGGGCATTCTATTCTCAAAACCTTCAAGTTGTACCATTTTCAACATCTTATTTACTTTATCTTTTATTTCACTTTTGGGTACTTTTTTCATTTTAAGACCGAAGGCTATATTATCATATATATTCATATGAGGAAATAATGCATAGTTTTGAAATACTGTATTTACACACCTAAGGTAAGGTGGTTTTTGCGTAATATTTTCACCATCAATTATAATTTCGCCACTTGTAGGCAATTCGAAACCTGCAATCATTCTTAATGTAGTGGTTTTTCCACAACCACTTGGTCCCAGTAGGGTTAGAAATTCTCCTTGACGTATATCAAGATCTAAGTTTTTAATGATAGGATCATCTTGATTAAAACTCTTACAAATATTTAACAATTGAACGAAAACACTTTTTGTCACACCGTAACAGCTCCTTTTTAGTAAAATACTATATTATAATTGAAACTTCTTTATTAAAATTTATAATTATGCATTATCTTGAATAATAATGACTTTAGAATAATAGCACAATAATTTTTAAATATCAATAACTTGGTCTTATATTGTAGGAAAACTTTTAAACAATGTTTGAAAGTTTCGTTAAATATGTAGAATGAAAAATGGGTGAATGATATAATATGCCCAATAAACGATTTTGAATTAAGAAATTACTTAATATAAAAACATCAATTGTTGTAATTTTTAGAACTTATAGAAATTTTATAAAATCAAGTGTTGACTTACCAATAAAAAAATGGTAATCTTTTAACAAGATAAAGTGTTAACGCGTTAAAGTAGAGAATCAGAATCGGAGGAGTGGAATAATGAATAATTGGAAAAGACATATACCTGAAGGTTCAAGAGATATACTTTTCGAGGATTGTAATAATAAAATTAAAATTATAGATACACTTAGAAACATATATTTAAGTACCGGTTATTTAGAAGTAATATCTCCAACACTTGAATTTTATGATGTTTTTCAGGGAGATGACGTATCAATTGAGCAGGAAAAAATGTATAAGCTTTTTGATAATGCAGGAAGAATATTAGTGTTAAGACCAGATATGACTATGCCAATAGCGAGAATTGTTGCTACAAAACTTCGTGATTCAGCATACCCACTTCGAATATGTTATAGCGGAAATATATTTAGAATAAATGAAGATTGGAATGGAAAGGTTAGTGAAATGACCCAATCTGGAATTGAAATAATTGGGAGTGAAAGCCCTAAAGCAGATGCAGAAGTTATTATAACTGCTATTTCATCTTTACTTACTATAGGAGTAAAGAAATTTGAGCTAGAAATCGGTCAAGCTGAGTTTTTCAAGGGACTTATAGAAGATATAGAACTTGATTATGAAGAAATGGAAAGATTAAGGGGTCTTGTTGAAAATAAGAACTTTGGAGTATTAAGAGAATTTATAGATGATAAAGAATCAACATTTGGTATAGAAAATGTAGAAGCTTTGAAAAAATTACCTGAACTGTTTGGTGGAATTGAAGTGCTTTGCGCTGCAAGAAAGTTAACTCAAAATAAGAGAGCACTTGCATCACTCGATACTATAGAAAAAATTTATGAGCGTATATTAAGTGTAGGATTTGGTGAATATATTTCTATTGATTTAGGAATGGTACAGCATATTGATTATTATACCGGGATAACATTTAGAGGATATAGCAGTGAAGTAGGAACAACCATCATTAGTGGAGGAAGATATGATAATCTAATATCAAAATTTGGTGCATCAATGCCAGCAGTTGGATTTGCAATAGATGTGGACAATATTCAGTCTGTCCTTTCAAAGCAAGGTAATGATAATAAGAATGTTAATGAAAAATTTATGATTTATTTTGAAAATAGATTAGCCGCATGTGCATACAAGTTTGCAGAGCAAATTAGAACCAAAGGTCTTAGTACTGAATTAAGTTTATTTGAAGAGAAAGAAAAAGCTCTGAATTATGCACAGAATAAGGGAATAGAGAAAATAATTTGCATATTAGAAGAAAATATTATTGAAATAATAGATACTAAAAGCAAAAATAAATTTAAGACAAGTGTCGAGAAATTTATTAATGGATTAGATATGTATATTAACATTTTGGGGGAATAATTATGAAAGCAATACGCATAGCATTAACAAAAGGAAGATTAGAAAAGTATGCTATTTCTATGTTTGAAGATATAGGAATAGATTGTACAGATCTTAAAAATAAGGGAAGAAAATTAATTCTTAAGGATGTAAGAAATAATATAGAATTTGTTTTAGTCAAGTCTACAGATGTTTTAACCTATGTAGAACATGGCGCAGCAGATATTGGAATCGTTGGTAAAGATACTTTGATGGAGCAAAACAAAGAATTTTATGAAGTAGTAGATTTAAAGGTTGGAAAATGTATGTTTGCAGTTGCAGCATTACCAAGTTTTAAAAGTTATGATGGGTATAATCGTAAAAAAATAGCTACTAAATACCCAACAGTTGCAAAAGAATATTTTAAAAAAAACAATGAAGATGTTGAAATTATTAAATTAGATGGTTCAGTTGAACTTGCTCCAATACTAGAGTTATCTGATGCAATTGTAGATTTGGTTGAAACAGGTGACACTCTTAGGGAGAACGGATTGATTATTATAGAAAAAATATGTGATATTAGTGCAAGAATGATAGTCAATAGAGCTAGCATGAAGATGAAAAAGGATGAGATAGGTACTTTAATAGTTAAGGTTCAACAATATGTAGATAAAAATGAGGCGATGATATAGTGATAAAAATTATAGAGGCAAATAGTATTGATGGAAAAGAATATATGAAGTTTTTAAAAAAAAGAACAGAGGATGTTCAAAAAGATGCAAATATTATAGTAGATAAGATTTTAGCAGATGTAAGAACTAGAGGCGATGACGCTATAATTGAATACACTCAGAAATTTGATAGTAAAAATATCACACTAGAAAATTTTGTTGTAACAGATACAGAAATTAAAAATGCGTATAAAATGGTTGACCAAGATTTTTTAGATGCTATAACAATTGCAAAAGCAAATGTTACTGAATTTCACGAAAAACAAAAGAGAAATGGTTGGATGATGACAAAAGAGAAAGGTGCTATTTTAGGCCAAACTGTAAGAGGACTTGAAAGTGTAGGAATATATGTACCTGGTGGCACAGCATCTTACCCATCATCTGTTATTATGAATGCAATTCCAGCAAAGGTTGCTGGCGTTGAAAATTTAGTGATGGTAACACCACCACTTAAGGATGGAACAGTTAATCCTCATATTCTAGTTGCAGCAGATATAGCTGGAGTTGATAAGATTTACAAAATAGGTGGTGCACAAGCGATTGCTGGACTTGCATATGGTACAGAAAATATTTCTAAAGTAGATAAAATAGTAGGACCAGGAAACATTTATGTCGCTATGGCCAAAAAGAGTGTGTTTGGATCTGTTGCCATAGATATGATTGCAGGCCCAAGTGAAATATTAATTATTGCAGATGAGTTTGCAAATCAGCATTTCATTGCAGCAGATTTAATGTCGCAAGCGGAACATGATGTTCTTGCATCAGCAATGCTTATAACTACCTCAAGAGACCTTGCAAATAAGGTAGTTAAGGAGCTAGAAATACAGATAAAAGAGATGAGCAGATATGAAATCATCAAGAAATCATTAGAGAAATATGGAGTTATTTTAATAGCCCAAAATATAGAAGAAGCTATAGAACTTGCTAATGACATTGCACCTGAACATCTTGAAGTAATGGTTCGTGATCCATTTAATTATTTATGTGATATAAAAAATGCTGGTTCCATATTTTTAGGTGAATATGCACCAGAACCACTAGGAGATTATATGGCCGGGCCTAATCATGTTCTACCAACAAGTGGAACTGCAAGATTCTTTTCCCCCTTATCCGTAGATGATTTTATTAAAAAATCAAGTTATATATATTATACTAAGCAAGCTCTATGCGAAGTTAAAGATAAGGTAATAAAATTATCAGATGTTGAAGGGCTTACAGCTCATGGAAATTCAATTAAAGTGAGGTTTAAATAATGGTAGAAGATTTGTTTAGAGAAGATTTATGTGATTTTGAATCATATAGTGCAGGTAAAACTGATTATAAAGTAAGGTTAAATGCCAATGAAAGTTTTAATAACATTGATTTTGAAACTAGAAAAGAAATAGGCAAGGTAATAGAACATTCCATTTATAATAGGTATCCAGATCCAGAGGCCCTGGAGGTTTGCGCGCTTTATGCTAAATATGCTAATGTAAATAGTATAAATGTAATGGCTGGAAATGGTTCAGATGAGTGTATTCAAATAATTGCTCATACATTTTTAAGACCTGGTGATAAAGTAGCAATGCAAAGTCCTGATTTCTCAATGTATGGATTATATACTAAGGTTGCTGGTGGAATCCCAATTGAATTTTCACTTGGAACAGAATTGGAATTGGATGTAGAAAGTTTTATTAACATGGCTAATAGTGAAAAGGTTAAAATCGTATTTTTATCTAATCCTGATAATCCTACTGGTAACATTATTAAAAGAGAGGATATTATTAGAATAATAGAAGGATGCAAACGTATTGTAGTAATTGATGAGGCATACTTTGAATTTTATGGCGAGACTATTGTAGATAAAATAGATTTTTATGATAATTTAATAGTACTAAGAACTTGCTCGAAAATTGGCCTTGCGGCTATAAGACTAGGATTTATGATTACGAATAATGTTCTAATGTCCGAACTAAAAAAAGTAAAGCCACCTTACAATGTGAATTCTATCACTCAAGATATAGCATGTGTTGTATTAAAAAAGCCAGAAATAATATATAACAATGTTAAAAACATACTAGCAGAGAGAGTTTACTTATGGGAAAAATTGAGCAATATTAATGGAATAAAGCTTTATAAAGCCAAAGCAAATTTTATACTAGTTGAGGTCTCAAATGCTTTAGAACTTAGAGAAAAGCTCTTAAAACAAAGTATAAATGTGCGTTGTTATACTTCAGGTAAATTAGTAAACTGTTTGAGAATAACAATAGGAAGCAGAGAAGAAAATAACTGTTTATTGAAAAATATTATATAGAAAATAGATCAATATGTAAATTCAATCGACATTTCAAAAGGAGATAGCTATATGATTCAAAGAGAAGCAAAAATATCAAGAAAAAGTAATGAGACTAATATTGAGGTACGTATAAATTTAGATGGGTCTGGAAATTTTGAAGGCAATACAGGTATAGGTTTCTTTGACCATATGCTAAACCTTTTTGCAAAACATGGACTTCTAGATTTATATGTTAAAGCTGTGGGAGATTTATTTGTAGATTCTCATCATACTATTGAAGATGTAGGGATAGTACTTGGACTTGCAATTAAAGAGGCACTAAAGGGCAAAGAGGGTATAAAACGGTATGGAACTAGTTTTGTACCTATGGATGAAACATTGGCTACAGTTTCACTTGATTTAAGTGGTAGACCTTACCTGGTGTTCAATGCCGATTTTACTGTAGAAAAAATTGGAGATTTTGATACAGAAATGGTGGAAGAATTTTTTAGGGCTTTAGCTATGAATAGTGGGATAACTCTTCATGCAAGGATTATATATGGAAAAAACAACCATCATATGGTAGAAGGTTTATTCAAAGCTTTTGGAAAATCATTAAGTGAAGCACTAACATATGATAAAAGAATAAAAGGTGTTATGTCTACAAAAGGATCTTTATAAGGAGGAAAACTATGATAGCGATAGTTGATTATGGTGTTGGAAATTTAAGTAGTGTTCAAAATGCACTTAAGTCATTGAATATATCGTCAATTATATCATCAAATGCTGAGGAAATATCAAAGTGCAGAAGCATTATTGTTCCTGGAGTAGGTGCCTTTCCAGATGCAATGAAGAATATGAAAAACAGTGGAATTGATAAAGTAATTAAACAGGCTGTTAAAGAAGGAAAACCAATACTTGGCATATGCCTTGGTATGCAACTTTTCTTTGAGGAAAGTTGTGAGGTTAAAAAATGCCAGGGATTAGGGTTATTAAAAGGAGAAATAATAAAACTTGAAGGTTCAATAAAAATTCCACACATGGGATGGAATAGTTTATTTTTTGAAAATAACTCTCCATTACTTAGAGGCATAGAAGAAAATCATTATGTATATTTTGTACATTCTTATTATGCAGTAAATTGTGAGGAGGGTATTATAAATGCATACAGTATGTATGAGAAAAAGATACCTGCAATTGTAAGCAAGGGCAATATATTTGGTATGCAGTTTCATCCAGAGAAAAGTGGAGATTTTGGGATGAAATTACTTAAAAACTTCGCGGAGGTAGTGTAATGAAAGTATTTCCAGCAATAGATTTAAAGGGTGGCAAATGTGTTAGACTTTTTCAGGGTGAATTCGTGTCAGCAAAAGTTGTAGGGGAAGATCCACTCCAAACTGCTCTATCTTTTATGAATAAGGGAGCAGAATATTTACATATGGTAGATTTAGATGGAGCGTTAAAAGGATCTATTGAAAATTTAAATAGTATAAATAAAATTATAAAAGATTTAAGGATTCCTATACAACTTGGCGGTGGGATTAGAAATATAGATACAATAGAAATGCTAATTAGCAAGGGATTAAGTAGAGTTATACTTGGTACTGCAGCTTTAAACAATCCATCGCTTGTAAAAGAAGCAGTGAAAAAGTTTGGAGATAAAATTGCTATTGGAATAGATGCAAGAGATGGATTTGTTGCCGTAGAAGGTTGGCAAAAGAGTAGTAAAGTAGAATATATAGATTTTGCAAAACAAATGGAGAATATAGGTATAAAAACTATAATCTTTACTGACATAAGTCGTGATGGGACTTTGACTGGACCTAATTTTGAGGCAACTGGAAAAATAAATGATGAGGTTTCTTGTGATATTATTGCATCCGGTGGCATGAAATGTATTGAGGATATTAAAAAGCTTAAGAAAATGAACATATATGGAGCAATTATTGGAAAAGCACTGTATAGTAGAAATATATCGCTTGAAGAGGCAATACTCGAAGGGAGGGCTTAGCACATGCTTACTAAAAGAATCATACCTTGCCTTGATGTAACTAATGGAAGGGTAATGAAAGGGATAAACTTTGTTAACTTAACTGACGTAGGAGATCCTGTTGAAATTGCTGAGTTTTACAACAGCGAAGGCGCAGATGAACTTGTATTTTTAGATATAACAGCCACTCATGAGGGAAGAAAAACAATGATTGATGTTATAAAAAGGACTGCTGAGAAAGTATTTATTCCACTCACTGTAGGAGGTGGAATTAAAAGTATAGAGGATTTTAAAGAAATACTTAGAGCAGGAGCTGATAAAATATCTATAAACTCTGCTGCAATTCGTAATCCTAAACTTATAACGCAGGCAGCAGCAAAATATGGAAGCCAATGCGTTGTGGTTGCAATCGATGGAAAAAAAAATGAGAACAATATTGGGTGGCATGTAGTTATAAATGGTGGAAGAATAAATACGGGACTTGATGCGCTTAAATGGGCAAAAGAGGTTGAAGAATTAGGTGCAGGTGAAATACTTTTAACAAGTATGGATGCAGATGGAACAAAACAAGGGTATGATATAGAGTTTATAAATGCCATAACAGATATTGTAAACATTCCTGTAGTAGCATCAGGTGGATGTGGTAAAATAGAAGATTTTTATGATGTTTTTGAAAAAAGTGGTGCAGATGCTGCACTAGCGGCTTCTATATTTCATTATAAAGAACTTTCCATTAGAGAAGTAAAAGAGTATCTTAAAAATAAAAATTTAGAAATTAGAATTTAATTATATGAAGTAAATTATAACAAGTTAAAGTTTATGTGTTTATGATATAATTTTAAAAAAGAAATGTGGTGGTTAATGTGGATAGTATAAATGAAATTCAATTTAATAAGGGGTTAATACCTGCAATTATTCAAGAGCAGTGCAGTGGAGATGTTTTAATGCTTGCATATATGAACGAGGAGTCTTTTAAAAAAACAATGGAAAGTGGAACTACTTGGTTTTTTAGCAGATCAAGAAATAAGTTGTGGAACAAGGGAGAAACTTCAGGTCATTTTCAATATGTAAAAAGTGTAAAGTTTGATTGCGATGGAGATACAATTCTTATTAAAGTTGAGCAAGTGGGAGCAGCTTGTCATACTGGTAATAAAACTTGTTTTTACAGGGAAATTTGGCAGCAAAAAGTATAGCTAAAAAATAACAATATCAATTAAGGTCTTAAAATAAATATAAAAGGAGAACCATAAAATGAGTGAAACTAACGTAGTAAAAGAACTTTATAAGATAATCGAGGAAAGAAAATCTATTCATATAGAGGGGTCATATACTAGTTATTTATTTGAAGAAGGACTAGACAAAATATTAAAAAAAGTAGGAGAAGAAAGTGCAGAAGTAATAATTAGCAGCAAGAATGATGACGATAAGGAGACTGTTGGAGAAATATCAGACTTATTTTACCACACATTGGTGCTTATGGTGGCAAAGGGTATAAAAATAGATGCTGTTGTAACTGAACTAGAAAAAAGACGGGGAAAGATATGCAATAAAAAACAAAAGAGAGTAGATATTGAAAGTATACACTAGGCGGTTTTGTTTAGTTAATACACTAAGATTGAACACTTTAATTTAATATTTATAAAAAGACTATTGTATAATTATAGCTGAAGAATTTACTCTTCAGCTATAATTATTTTTGATTTGTATTTATTAAAGTTGCTAGCCATGTTTTTAGTTAAATTAGAATCAGTAATAATAAAATTAACTTTGTCAATTGGAGCAATATTAATTGTAACATCTCTACCAAATTTGCTGCTGTCAGCGGCTACGAATGTTTCTTTTGATCTTTCTAGGATAGTCTTTCGTATTACTGCTTCTTGCATGTTATAATCTGAGATTCCATTTTCTAATGTAATTCCACCTGCACAAATAAAACTTTTTTGAATGTTAAGTTGAGAAAAATTAAAGATGTAATCGTAGGCTACAATAGATCTTTCATTATGTCTTACCTTCCCACCAATTACTATAATATCATGTTTGGTATTTATTAATTCATTTAAAACTGGAATTGAGTTAGTTATTATTGTTAAGTTCTTTTTATCTGTTATGTATTTAGAAATTTGGTATGTGGTGGAACCACTGTCAATAAAAATACAATCCCCATCATTTATAAATTCACTACATTTTTTTCCAATCGATTGTTTTTGAAATAATTTATTTATCATTCTATTTTCCATAGTTGGCTCCCCAAAGCTTACAAGCTTGAGTTTTGCCCCTCCATATACCTTTTCTATTTTACTTTGTTTCTCTAAAATAGATAGGTCACGCCTAACTGTTTCTATTGATATGTTAAATTCACTGATGAATTCAGAGATGGTAACTACATCTTTTGTTGAAAGTAATTCTAAGAACTTTTTTTGCCTTTCAATTGGTAACATAAAATCACTCCCTTAAGGTTTTTTTATTATTATACATACAATTTATCATAAATAATGACAATATACAAGAATATGGTCTTTAAAGTATAAATAAATTATCATATATATTAATAAAGTATGTCATGATATGGTATAAACATGATAAACAAATAGTTATAATTTACACATTCTTAACCTGTTCATAATATAGTTTAACCTTTATAAATGTATACTAAAAGAGCGATGATCTTAAAAGTAAAACATTTTGGAGGTGAATTAAATGTTAGAGCTCAGAAGTATAACAAAAGGATTTGATGGTAAATTAATATTAGATGATATAAATATAAAAATAGAAAATGGAGAGATCGTTTCTATGCTGGGACCAAGTGGTAGTGGTAAAACTACATTACTTAATATTATTTTGGGAATAACGGATATGGATAGTGGCTCAATTATATTCAATGGTGTTGATATAAGTAAAGTATCCATGAAGGATCGTGGATTTAATATTGTTTTTCAAGATTATGCCCTTTTCCCTAATCTTAATGCTTATAAGAACATTGTATATGGACTAAGAAATAAACCTAATTTAGTAAGTAATGAGGAGCTTAAAACACTTATAGATTTTTTAGAGTTAAAGCCTCATTTATACAAAAAGATTCATGAGTTATCTGGTGGACAAAAACAAAGAGTGGCACTCGCAAGAACACTTGCTATAAAACCCAAAATACTTCTTCTAGATGAGCCACTTAGTGCTCTTGATGGAGTTATAAAGGAGACAATAAAGGAAAAGATTAAGGCTATTACTAGAGAATATAAACTAACGACGATAATAGTAACTCATGATCCGGAGGAAGCTTTAACTATGGCTGATAAAGTGCTAATTATTGATAAAGGTAAGGTTTCACAATATGGATCGCCAAGTGAAATAGTACATGAGCCTAAAAATAGTTTTGTAGAAGAATTTATACTACGTCAATTGAAAATAAAGAAAGATAACATTTATAACTTATTTGGAGAAAATTATGTATAGAAAAAAAACTGAAACTAAAATTATATTTATTGTTATAGCATTATTTTTTATAGCATTTCTTTTTACTCCATTACTAGTACTTTTGATTAAGTCTCTTAATAGTGATATAGGAATAGGATTTTTTAACTATTATTTTGTTACACATAATAAGGAATTTTTAATTTCTATAGAAAATAGTATAAAGATTTCTCTAATAACTTCTTTGATAACAACAATTTTAGCTTTTATACTTGCTTATGGTGTAAACTGCACAAAAATGTTTAGACCTTTAAAAAACCTAATAAAGATAGGAATTTCAATACCAATGCTCTTACCTACTATAACTTATGGTTTCGCTATAATATATTCTTTTGGTAAGCAGGGGCTACTTACAAAACTTTTCGGAAGAGAGTTATTTAAAATTTATGGGTTTAATGGGCTTTTAGTAGGTTATGTAATTTATACTCTGCCCTCAGCGTTTCTTCTTATTAATAATTCTTTTGAGTATATTGATAAAAGATTTATTATTGTTTCAAAGCTAATGGGTGATAATTTATTTAAAAGTTTCATGAATACAATTTTTAGACCTTTAATTGGAACACTTGGTGGGGCGTTTGTACTTAGCTTTATTTTGAGCTTTACAGACTTTGGTATACCGGCCTCAGTAGGTGGAACCTACAGCGTAATATCAATGCAGCTTTATCAGGTAATGCTAGGGTCTATACCAGATTTTAATGCTGGAGCCGCTATAGCTATACTTATGCTTTTACCTGCGGTCTTTGGGGTGCTACTGTTGAATTATCTAGAAAAATTTAATTTTAGTTATGACAAATTTACAAAGATTGAAATATGCAAAAACAAATTTAGAGATATTTCGTTTGCTCTAGTATCAGTAATTGTTGTGGCCTCAATTATGTTAATATTTTTAGTCATGTTTGTAGCACCTTTTGTAAAAAATTATCCTTATGATATGAGTTTTACGGCCCAGATTTTTAAAAGCACTATTTTATCAGGAGATATTTTGGAGGTATATGGGAATTCATTCATAGTAGCAATTATTTCAGCGATTATTGGTACTGTAACATGTTACAGTTCAGCTATTGTAAATGCTCGCTCTAGTATGAAAAAGAAAGTCAAAATGACGATGGATGCATTTTCAATGATAACTAATACGGTTCCAGGTATGGTTTTAGGACTTTCATACTTAATGCTTTTTAATAAGAGCGATTTAAAAGGAACATTTGCTATAATAATAATTTGTAACATAGTACATTTCTTTACTACACCTTATCTCATGGCTAAAAATTCCCTGTCAAAAATGAATCCAACTTGGGAAACAACAGGAGAATTAATGGGCGATAACTGGATAAAAACTATAACGAGAGTGATTATTCCTAATTCAATAGTAACAATAGTCGAGATGTTTGGGTATTATTTTATAAATTCCATGGTTACAATTAGTGCTATTATTTTTCTTGTAACTGCAAGAACTTCTATGTTAACAAGTAAAATTAACGAACTCCAATACTTTCAAAATTTTAACGGGGTTTTCATACTGTCTATACTTATATTTTTAACTAATATATGTATTAAACTTGGTTGTGATTTTCTTAATAAAAAATAGCAATCCATAAATAAATGTACTTAATAAAAAAACGTAAAGCGAAGGAGATTTAATTATGAATAAGATATTTAAAATTATTACAATTTCTTTAATGGTATGTTCAATGTCGGTAGCACTTATAGGTTGTAGTCCTAAGGGTCCTCAAAAGGTAGTTATTTATACTAATGCAGATGAGGAAGCTGTGGCATCTATGAAAAAAACTCTTAATGCATCAGGTTATGATGGGAAATATGTATTACAAACTCAAGGTACGTCTGAACTTGGTGGAAAGTTAATGGCAGAGGGTGATGAGATTGAGGCGAATTTAGTGACAATGAGTTCTTATTTTATAGACAGTGCACAAAAGAAAAATGATATGTTTGAGGATTTAAATTTTAAAACAAATGCACTGGAAAAATATCCAAGTTATTATACTCCGATACTTGCAAACACAGGTGCAATATTCGTTAATACAAAGGTTATAAAAGAAAAAGGACTTACTATGCCAAAATCTATAAAAGATTTAACTAAAGATGAGTATAAAGGCTTAGTTTCAATACCTAATATAATGAATTCCTCAACAGCTTGGCTTCTTATTCAGTCAATTATAAGTGAATATGGTGAAAAAGAAGGTACCGTTGTACTTCACAAATTGATTATAAATTGTGGCCCTCACATAGAAACTTCTGGATCAGGTCCAATAAAAAAAGTTAGAGTTGGAGAAGTTGCGGTGGGATTTGGACTTCGTCATCAAGCTGTAGCTGATAAAGCTAAAGGACTCGATATTGATTATATTGATCCAATAGAAGGTAATTATTCACTTACAGAATCAATTGCAGTTGTTAAAAAGAAAGATACGGCAACAACAAAACTTGCTATGGAAATGGCAAAAGTTATAGTAACTAAAGCAAGGCCTTTACTTATTAAAGATTATCCTGTAGCACTTTATAAAGGGGAGACTATTAATAATTTGAATAAACCAGGAAATCCTAAAAAGTTTGCACAGCCATTAACAGTTGAACTTCTTAAAAAACATCAACAATTCTTTACGACTTCAAAATAAGTAAAAAGAGGGTTAGTTCATATGAATAATTATAAACTTTTGACACCAGGACCACTTACAACAACAAAGACAGTTAAAGAAGAAATGCTTTTTGATAGGTGTACTTGGGATGATGAATATAAAGCAATAACTCAAAAGATTAGATTTGAGCTTCTTAAAATAGCTAAAGCATCACCTAAGGATTACACTACAGTTCTTATGCAAGGAAGTGGAAGTTTTGGTGTTGAGTCCGTTTTGCACTCTACTATAAGTGAAAAAGACAAGCTACTTATAATATCTAATGGAGCTTATGGCGAAAGAATTATAAAAATGGCTAAATATATGGGTATTAATTATGTTTGCTATAACTTAGAGTATGATAAGGTTTTTGAAACGAGGGACATAAAAGATATTCTTGATAAGGATATAGAAATAACTCATATTGCTATGGTTCATTCAGAAACAACCACAGGTATACTTAATCCACTTGATGAGATTGCAAAAATATCTAAGGATTATGGCAAAGTATTAATTATTGATGCAATGAGTAGTTTTGGAGGAATACCAATTGATGTACAAAATTTAGAAATAGATTATTTGGTTAGTAGCTCAAATAAATGCATTCAAGGAGTACCTGGATTTTGTTTTGTAATTGCTAAGATAGAAAGACTTCTTAAATGCTCTGGTAATTCAAAGAGTCTGTGTTTGGATTTGTATGATCAGTGGAAAAGTATGGACAAGGATGGGAAATGGAGATTTACATCTCCAACTCATGTGGTAGCTGCTTTTTCAAAGGCAATTGATGAATTAATTGAGGAAGGTGGAGTAGAAGCTCGATATGATCGTTATAAAAAAAATAATTATTTACTAAGATCTAAATTAAAAGATATGGGCTTTGATGCTTATATAAAAGAAGAACTTCAATCTCCTATTATTACTACTTTTCTTTTTCCAAGGGTAGATTTTGACTTTAGCGATTTCTATAATTACGTGAAGGAAAGGGGTTATGTTCTATATCCTGGTAAGTTAACAAAGGTTGATTCCTTTAGAATAGGTAACATTGGTGAGATATATAAAGAGGATATTGAAAAAGTATGTAACATAATTGAAGGATATATGGGAGGAAAAAGACATGAATAAAGTTGAAGGAGTTATATTTGATTGGGCAGGAACAACCATTGATTTCGGATGTTTTGCACCTGTAAATATATTTTTAAAAATATTTAAAAAAATGGGGATAGAAGTAACTATGGATGAGGCAAGAGCTCCCATGGGATTGCTTAAAAGAGATCATATTAAGGCTATGCTCCAAATGCCTAGGATAAGAGAAATGTGGAAAGAAAAATATGGTAGAGATTTTATTGAGAAGGATATTGATGATTTGTATAGTGATTTTAAGCCTTTACTTATGGCATCGCTGACTAAATATACAGACCCAATTCCAGAGGTTGTAAATACAGTTAGAATATTAAAAGGCCGTGGAATAAAAATTGGATCAACTACAGGATATACTGGTGAGATGATGAAGATAGTAACAGAGGGCGCGAGTAAAAATGGGTATGAGCCCGATTGTTTTGTAACACCTGATGATACGAACTTTATTGGTAGACCGTATCCATATATGATATTTAAAAACATTGAAAAGTTAGGTCTTACGGCTTCATTTAAGGTTATAAAAGTAGGAGATACGATATCTGATATTAAGGAAGGAATAAATGCAGGAGTTTGGTCTGTAGGAGTTGTAGTTGGAAGCTCGCAGATGGGACTGAGTTATGAGCAATTTATTAACCTTAGTGTAAATGCTAGAAATGAAGTTATTAAAAATACTGAGGATAGTTTTTTTAAAGCTGGTGCAGATTTTACTATAAAAACTATGGTAGAGCTTCCGGGGCTAATTGAAAAGATTAATAAATTAATAAATGAGGGTAAAAGGCCAAATGCAAAATAATAAAGGATTAAATCGTGAAGGAGACGTTAATTTTAGTAAAGACCGAGCAAAATGGATAAATTCTCTTGATGATAAGAGTAAAGACTTTTTAAAGGCTGACCAGGCTATATTTATGAAACAATCCATGTCTACACCTTGTATGGACGTAATTGTTAACGCGAAAGGGTGTTACGTTTACGATATGGCAGGGAAGAAATACTTAGACTTTCACGGTAATAGTTTACATCAGGTAGGTTATAAAAATTCATATGTAATAGAAGCTGTTATAAATCAAATGAAGGAGTTACCATTTATTCCTAGAAGGTACACCGCAGACATTGCTATAAAGGCAGCGAATGCATTAGTGAATAAGACAACATCAAAAGATTATAAAGTATTATTCACTCCATCAGGAACTGCTGCTGTAGGATTAGCACTTAAAATTGCAAGAAAGGCTACAGGAAGACATAAGGTTATATCTATGTGGGAATCCTTTCACGGGGCAGGTCTTGATGCTATTTCTGTGGGAGGAGAATATGCCTTTAAAAAGGATATGGGACCTCTAATGACGGGATGCATAAAGGCAATCCCCTACAATGGGTATAGAAATTTAATTGGGAGTGAAAGTGAAGAAGATATATCTAAATTTTGCTTAAATTATATTGAATATATAATAAAGAATGAGGGAGATATAGGAGCTATATTGTTAGAACCTGTTAGAGCTACAGATACACATATACCTCCTAAAAGCTATTTTAAAAAACTTAGAGAAATATGTGATGAATTTGAAATATTATTAATCTTTGATGAAATACCTACGGCACTTGGCAGAAGTGGAGAATTTTATGTGCATCAAAATTTTGATGTAGAGCCAGATATAATGGTGCTTGGTAAGGGACTTGGTGGTGGAATAATACCACAAGCAGCTGTGCTAACAAAAACTAAATATGATAAGGCGGGAGACATTTCACTGGGACATTATACCCATGAAAAACCAGCTGTAGGATGCGCTGCTATCTGTGCAACTATAGATTTTATTGATGAAAATAATCTAATAGATAATTGCAGAAAAATATCGGAGTACGTAAAAGAAAAGGCCATAGTACTTTATAACACCTATGAGTGTATTGGTGACGTACGAATCTTAGGATTATTAATTACCTTTGAATTCGTAAAAAGTAGAGATTCAAAGACTAAATATGAAGAACTTGCAGAAAATATTTTATACAAATCCCTAGAGCTTGGGTTGTCATTTAAAGTATCTGCAGGAAATTGTATAACTTGGCATCCACCGCTTATCGTCACGAAAAGTGAAATTGATAAAGCTTTTAGTATTTTCGATAGGGCTATAAAGTCTAGTTTAACAACAAATAAAAACATCCAATATTAATAATATTGGATGTTTTTATTTGTTGACTTATTTTTAATAAATAAGTTATTATAACTTTAAATTTTAATACTAAACTAACCAAACATAGCAACGGCTGCGAGTGCACCTATAAAACCGCCACAAATTGGAGCAACTACTGGTATCCATGCATATGACCAATTAGAATCGCCTTTACCAGCTATCGGTAATATTGCATGAGCAATTCTTGGTCCTAAATCTCTTGCAGGATTAATAGCATATCCCGTTGGACCACCTAAACTTAAACCGATAACTAAAATAATAAATGCTGCAATAAGTGGACCAAATCCAGGAGCTGATTTAGTTTGAGCAACTCCTAATAATGCAAATACTAATACGAATGTTCCTATAAATTCTGATAAAAAATTTGCTGGTGTACATTTAATTCTAGGTGCTGTACAAAAGATAGCAAGTTTTCCTACTTTGTTATCTGTAGCTGCCCAATGAGGGTAATACATAAGCCATACTAGAACTCCACCGAGTATACCTCCAAGTACTTCAGCAATACAATAGCCAGGTACAACTGACCATGATAAACTACCAGCGTAAGCTAGTGCAATAGTAAGTGCAGGATTAAAAGAGGCACCACTAGCTGTTCCAAATATGTAAGCTGGTATACCAACTGCGAACGCCCAACCAAAAGTTACAACTATCCAACCACCATCATGTCCATTTGTATCATTTAAAACTACATTTGCTACTACGCCATCACCAAGAAGAATTAGTAATGCTGTTCCGAAAAACTCCGCATAATATGGTAACATAATATCATCCCCCTATATATAAGTTATTTATTTATTTCAGAAGTAAAATGCATTATGCATTCTACTTCTGCTAAATACATTTTATTTATTCTTCCCAGTCTCTAGATCTACCAACTGCTTTATGCCATCCTTTTAAAAGCTTAACCCTTTTTTCTTCATCCATTTTTGAACGGAAAGATCTTGATAATGCCCAGTTCTTTGAAATTTCTTCTTGATTCTTCCAATATCCAACTGCGAGGCCGGCTAAATATGCAGCACCTAACGCTGTTGTTTCAATAACTTCTGGTCTATCAACTTGAACATTTAATATATCTGCTTGAAATTGCATTAAGAAGTTATTAGCACATGCACCACCATCTACTTTTAGGGATGTAAGTGTAATGCCTGAATCCTCTTGCATAGCTTTTAATACATCATTTGTCTGATAAGCTAATGATTCGAGTGCTGCTCTTATAAAGTGTTCCTTTTTAGTACCACGAGTTAAACCAACAATTGTTCCTCTTGCATATGGATCCCAATATGGTGCACCAAGTCCAACAAAAGCAGGTACCATATATACACCGTCTGTATCATCAACTGCAGTTGCATATTCTTCTGATTCTGGTGCATTCTTAATCATTCTTAGTTCATCTCTTAACCATTGAATAGCAGCACCAGCTACAAACACACTTCCTTCAAGAGCATAGTTAACTTTACCGTCAATACCATAAGCTATAGTTGTAAGTAAACCATTATGTGATTCAACTGCTTTTTCACCAGTATTCATTAATAGGAAACAACCAGTTCCATAAGTATTTTTAGCTGTTCCTGCTTCATAACAAGTTTGGCCAAATAATGCAGCTTGTTGATCTCCTGCTGCGCCAGCTATAGCGATTGGTGAGCCAAATATTGAACTATCAGTATATCCATAACAGTAACTTGAAGGTTTAACTTCTGCAAGCATTGATTTTGGTATATCTAAAGTTTTAAGTATTTCATCGTCCCATTTCAATTCATGAATGTTGTAAAGCATTGTTCTAGAAGCGTTTGTATAATCAGTTACATGAACTTTTCCATTTGTTAACTTCCAAATTAACCATGTGTCAATAGTACCAAATATTAAATTACCTTTGTTTGCTTCTTCCCTTGCGCCAGCAACATTATCTAATATCCATTTAACTTTAGTTCCAGAAAAATAAGCATCAAGTATAAGTCCAGTCTTAGCTTGTACTACTTTATCAAAGCCTGTAGTTTTTAATTCATCACATATTCCAGCTGTTCTTCGGCATTGCCAAACAATAGCATTGTATACAGGAACACCAGTATTCTTATTCCAAACTACTGTAGTTTCTCTTTGATTAGTTATACCAATGGCAGAAATATCTTTTGCTGTTATACCAATTTTTGCCATAGCTTCTTGTGTTACACCTAATTGAGTAGCCCAAATTTCCATAGGATCATGTTCAACCCAACCTGCTTTAGGAAATATTTGTGTAAATTCTTTTTGAGCTACACTTACAATTAATCCTGCCTTATTAAACACAATGCATCTTGAACTTGTTGTTCCTTGGTCTAGTGCAATTACATACTGAGCCATAATTTTTACACCCCTCATCAATTTAATTTGGTAACCGTTTACTTTGAATTTGTAAAAACCACGATATTATACTGAATAATATCGCGAATTTTTTAATGAAATATTAGTAAGCTAGTATTATTATACCACGTAAATATTCTTAGTGGCTATAATATTTACTCCTGTATTAAGTACATTTTTGAGAACAACATCACCTATATGAACAGGTGCTTTTACTATAACACCTTTTAATTCTTTTACACAATCAAACATTAAATTCTTTGGTATATCACTCTGCGTTTTTACAGGAACGACTTTAGCGTTTCCTCCAGAAACAAAAACAGATGAAGTGACAATTCTTGTAGGATTAGTACATTCTTTCTTACCGTAAGTCTCACCAATTTTACAATTATTTCCGGATACACTTATAACTTCTTTGCCCTTAAGTTCTACTGTAAGAGCACAACCTACTGGACAGCCTATGCACGTCAATTCCCTTGTACTCATAATATATTACTCCTTTTCAACTTTAATAGTAATTTTTTTGCAGTCACTATATTTATCAAAAACTGCTTTAGTTAATTTAACACTTTCCATTTCACCTGGTGTAAGTATCTTTTTCTTTAAATGCATTTCGCGAACATCATCGAAATAGACTGATATATAAGCAGCTTTATGAACTTCTCCAACTCTAAATCTTACATCTATTCCATTTCCTATATTTTTAGGGTTAATGGTACTTGGTACTGTATACCTAACTCCCTCAGTAGCGAAAACCTCAACGCTCTTTCCCTCTTGATGAATTCCTTTTATGCAATCTGCGGCATTCTTACCAGCAGTATAACTTTCAGTGGTTACATTATCTACTAAATCATGAACATGAAGCACATTACCACAGGTAAATATTCCAGGAATACTTGTCTGCATACTTTCATCGACTATTGGTCCACCTGTAACCCTATTAAGTACAATATTTGCTTTTCTAGAAAGCTCATTCTCAGGAAGAAGTCCAACAGATAATAGTAAGGTATCACAAGCAATGTATTCCTCAGTTCCATTTATTGGTTTTCTGTTAGCATCAACCTTGGAAATAGTAACGCCCTCTAGTCTATCGTGACCATGTATATTTATTATAGTTGTGCTTAGTTTTAATGGAATGTTAAAATCATCTAAACACTGCACAATATTTCTTTTAAGTCCGCTTGAATGGGGCATTAACTCTACACAAGCTTTTACTTTTGCGCCCTCAAGAGTCATTCGTCTTGCCATTATAAGACCAATATCTCCAGAACCAAGGATTACTACTTCTTTTCCTGGCATTAATCCTTCAGCATTAACATATTTTTGCGCTGTTCCAGCAGTATAAATACCTGCACACCTTGAACCTGGAATGTTTAAAGCTCCTCTTGGTCTTTCACGACATCCCATGGCAAGTATAATAGCTTTTGCCTTAAGTTCTAAAATACCATCTTCTGTATTTACAGCTGTAACTTGTTTATTTGAATTTATATCCAATACCATGGTATTGAGTTTGTATTCAATTTTAAGATCAGTAGCTTTATCTATAAATCGTTGTGAATACTCTGGTCCAGTAAGTTCTTCTTTAAATGTATGTAAACCAAAGCCATTATGAATACATTGGTTTAAAATGCCACCTAATTGATTATCTCTTTCTAAAATTAAAATACTGTCTATTCCTTGGTCCTTTGCAGAAACTGCAGCTGCAAGTCCTGCTGGACCTCCACCAATTATGATTAAATCATATTCTTGCATATTTATTCCTTCCTCTCTATACCTAATATTTATATTTTATAAAGATTGTTTATTTGTTCCAGTTATTAAAATAGAATTTCCACCGGATTTTGTAACTTCAGAGCGAGGTATATTAAGTTCTCTTGCTAGAATATCTACAACTTTTGTTGAACAGAAACCAGACTGACATCTACCCATTCCTGCTCTTGTACGAAGCTTAACTCCATCAAGTGTTGTTGCTCCAAGAGGTCTTCTTATAGCGTCTATAATTTCACCTTCTGTAACAGTTTCGCACCTACAAATAACTGTTCCATATTCAGGTATTTCTTTAATAATTGCTTTTCGCTCTTCATTAGACATTTCTCTAAATTTTCTTATACCTTTTCTAATTGGATTAAATTTTAAATTTTTTCCTGGATTTAGTTTATTTGTTACCATATCAGCTACCATCACAGCAATACTTGGAGCACTGCTTAATCCTGGAGAGGCTATTGCTGCTACATTAATAAAGTCTTTAGCGTCAGTTGCTTCTTCAATTATAAAATCATCTAATTCAGTATGTGCTCTATTTCCTGCGAAAGAAGTTATAACCATATTCATAGGAAATTGCATTTGAATACTTAATTGAGCCTTTTTAATGATATCATCAATACCATCACGAGTTGTATCTAAGTCTGCTTTGTCTTCTAAATCAACAGCATTAGGTCCAATTAACAGATTACCATCAACGGTTGGTGTAACTAAAACTCCTTTTCCAAGCTTGGTTGGAAGTTGGAAAATAGTATTTTTTATTAGTGATCCTGCTACTCTATCAAATAGAACGTATTCTCCTCGCCTTGGTATTATATTGATCTTATTCTTGCTAACCATATTATTCATATCACCTGAATATAAGCCAGCTGCGTTAATTACAATTTTTGTTTCAATATCGCCTTTATTAGTTTTTATAATATATCCATTTGAACTTTTTTCAATGTTTTTAACTTCAGTTTCAAACTTAAATTCTACACCATTATTATATGAATTTTCAGCTAGAGCAATAGTCATTTCATATGGACAAACTATTCCACCTGTTGGAGCATAAAGTGCACCAACACAATGATCTGTTACATTAGGTTCCATTTTTCTAACTTGGTCACCATCAATAATAACTAAATTTGGAACTCCATTTTCAATTCCTTGATCTAATAAATGTTGTAAATCCGGCATATTCTTCTTATCAAAACAAAGAACCAAAGAACCATTTCTCTTAAATGGGAAATCCAATTCCTTTGCAAGGTCCGTAAACATTGCATTACCTTTTGCGTTCAATTTTCCTTTCAAAGTACTTGGTTTAGCATCAAAACCACCATGTACAATTGCACTGTTTGCTTTTGTTGTACCAGAAGCAACATCGCTAGATCTTTCAATTACACAAGTTTTTACATTATATTTAGATAACTCTCTTGATATTGAGCAGCCAATAACACCTGCACCAATAATAGTTACATCAAACATTATTTAACCTCCTAAATGCAAATAAAAAGAGAACCTTGATTAATAGGCATAAGATGCCCATAGATCAAGGCTCTCTTTTCTCCGCCTTTACTTATTTAATTACATATTATCATAATGTTTAGACGATTACAAGGGGAAAATAGTAAAAAACACTCAAATTTAAAACGATAACATAATAATATAAAATTCTTGAATGAAAAATAATACTGTGATAAACTGAACATAATATTATAGGTCTGATTAAATCAAATTACTCTTATGATAATATATACTACAGACTAAAATAAATTTTTGGAGGAAACATCATTGGCTAATTTAGAACAACTCTTAATAGAGAACCCAGTTATTGCAGCAATAAGGAATGAAAAAGATTTGGAAGAAGTAATTCATAGTAAAGTGCTTATTGTGTTTGTCTTATATGGAAGCATAATGAACATTAAGAAAATATCTGAGAAACTTAAAGAAGCGGGTAAAGTAGTATTTATTCATGTTGATTTAATAGATGGATTAAAGGGAGATTATGCAGGACTGCTATTTATAAAGCAATGTGGTGATCCATATGGAATAATAAGCACAAGACCAACTAATATAAAAAACGGAAAAAAATTAGGACTTTGCGCTATTCAAAGGATATTTGTACTTGATTCTTTGTCCCTAGAGACAGGAATAAGAAATATACAATCAGTTCTTCCTGACGCTGTAGAACTTTTGCCTGGTATCGCAAGTAATATTATTAAAAGTATGGAAAATGAAGTGCGAGTACCTATTATAGCCGGTGGGTTAATTCAAACTAAGAAGGATATAATGCAGGCAATTGGTGCAGGAGCAATGGCTATTTCAACATCTAAACAAGATTTATGGAGTTTATCAGAGGAATAGTTAAACTATAAATTTTAATAAATGATAGTATATTAAAAATATATAGATTGAAATATAGAAAATAACAACCATAACAATAATTTGATATGGTTGTTATTTTCTATATACTAGGGTAGGAGATGTTAAATTATGCTGAAAATTGATGATAAGGCTTTAAATTATGTACAAGGTAAAAAATTATGTTTTGTTGTAAATGTTGAAAATACACCTGTAGAATGTGATTGTTCCAATTGTCATACTAATATTAAAACACTCAAAACAAAGGTTTTATTTGAGACAGAAGTGTTAGATAAAGAAGACTATGATATTTATGAGTATCATGGTGTCAAAGTATTTATTTTAAAAGAATTAAAAATGTCTTCCAATATAATTGTTTATCAAAAAACTAAAATACCGTTTATACAACCCCGTTTTGGAATTAAAGGTATCACAGCTTAGTATATAAAAAATTAATAGCTACTAATAGGAAGTGAATAATATTGAATACAATAATAACATTAGTACGGCATGGTGAAACAGAATGGAATGTTCTTGGAAAATTTCAAGGAATCAAAGATATAATTTTATCAGATGAAGGTATTTTGCAATCAGAATATTTAAGGGAAAAATTTCAAAATAAATTTGATTATATTTATACAAGCCCTTTAAAGAGAGCGCGGCAAACAGCAGAAATTATATCCAAAGGTAGTAATATTGCACCTATAGTTGAAACTGGTATAACAGAAATTGATTTTGGAGAGTGGGAAGGCCTTACGCTTAAAGAAGTTGAAACGAACTTTCCTAAAGAATTAGTTAAATGGAAAACTGATGAACTTAACGGACCAATGTGTGGTGGTGAACGAAGTCTTAAAATTGCGAGCGTAAGGGCTAAGTCAGCCATCTTAAATATTGCAAATAAGCATAAAGGAAAAAATATTATAATAGTTGCTCATGGCGGAATTATTAAAGCTGGATTACTGGGTATCTTTGATTTGAAAATGACTATGTATCACAAAATAATTTTAGGAAATACATCTGTTTGTAAAATCATTTTTGATAATGAATTAAGTCCTAAAATAATTACCCTAAACGATACAAGTCATCTTCCTGACAACTATAAGATAAAATCTTATGTTTAAGTAGTGAAATTCAAAAGCAAATCCTTGACAAACACTCCAGTTTGTTATAATATTTAAACATTAAAGAATTTACAGGTAGTAAATATAACATTGTGAGGTATTATTATGAAAAATATCATTATTAAAGAAATCACTAAAAAAGTATATTTTTATTTTAGCTGGGGCTATCGTTATTTTAGCATTGGTTACTTTTTGTGCAAAAAAATATATATGATTTCTTTAAATAATGAGTTTAGGAATAAAACTATAATACCAGCATATGTTGAATTATAGAAAGAAAACTAAGTCTGTACGCAAGGAAGACTCATTATAGAGGTTCCTTCTTTTAAATAAGAAGGTTCCGTTATAAGGGGGCTTCCTTTTTTTTATAATTCTTTATAACAAATTTCAAATTAAATATATTTTTAAAGTAAGTTTTAAAAAACAATTTAGGAGGACTTTATATGGTAATCGTAATGAAAGCAAATGCAAAAGAGGATCAAATTTTAGCTATGAAGAAAAAATTAGAAGAATTAGGTTTCATGGTCCATGTTTCAAAAGGAGAAAGCCATTGTGTTTTAGGGCTTGTTGGTGATACAACCACAATAAACGAAAGTCAAATCGAGGCAGTGGAGTGTGTGGATAAGGTTATGAGAGTTCAAGCACCTTACAAAAGAGGTAACAGACTATTTCATCCAGATGATTCAATAATAAAGGTGGATGAACTAACAATTGGTGGAAAAGAACTTGCTATAATAGCTGGTCCTTGCGCTGTTGAAAGTGAAGAACAATTAATACATATTGCAAAAGATGTAAAAAGAGCTGGAGCTAATTTTTTAAGAGGGGGAGCTTACAAACCAAGAACTTCACCATATAGTTTTCAAGGAATGGAAGAAGAAGGATTAAAAATATTATTAGAGGCTAAAAAAATAACGGGACTTCCAATAGTAACTGAAGTTATGAGTGTTGAACTTGTTGATAAAATATCTCAATATGCTGATGTTTTACAAATTGGTGCTAGAAATATGCAAAATTTTGATCTTTTAAAGGAAGTAGGAAGATGTAATAAAACAATTTTATTAAAAAGAGGTATGAGTGCAACAATTGAAGAACTTCTTATGTCTGCTGAATACATAATGTCTGAGGGAAATGAAAAAGTAGTTTTATGTGAAAGAGGAATTAGAACATTTGAAACCTTTACAAGAAACACTTTAGATTTAAGTGCAATACCTGTACTTAAGAAGCTTAGTCATTTACCAGTTATAGTAGATCCAAGTCATGCTGCTGGTAAATGGTGGTTAATAGAACCTCTTGCAAAAGCTGCTATAGCAGTAGGTGCAGATGGTCTTGAAATTGAAGTACACTATGATCCTGCTAATGCACTTAGTGATGGTCCTCAATCTTTAAAACCTGAAAAATTTGAAAATCTTATGAAGTCTATAAGAGTAATTGCAAAAACACAAAACAAAATAGTTTAAGAGGTGGTAAATT
>ERZ1463037.12-NODE-12-length-38987-cov-12.506961_pt1 | contig 38987 bp, 30 predicted proteins | sample MGYA00564484_ERZ1463037 | MGnify/ENA primary metagenome ERZ1463037 (study PRJEB39244, sample SAMEA3635151) | Helicobacter pylori | study: EMG produced TPA metagenomics assembly of PRJEB11511 data set (Assembly of a 5300-year-old Helicobacter pylori... | reverse complement strand
TGAGGAAGAACTGGAAAATATAGCTGGACTATTCATGGAGAGCTAGTATACAATGTAGACAATCATTAAAGATAATAAGGAGGAATATAAACAATGGGAATATTTGATAGATTAGGTAATAGTTTGAAAGCGGGAGTTAATAAGATAATGGATGCAAATGAGGATACAGCAGCGCTTATAGACCAAGCTATAAGAGATAAAGATTCATCTTTAAATGAAGCTAAAACCAAATCAGCTGTAGTTTTTGGAAATGTAAAAAGACTTGAAAGAGAAATGAATTCAGCAAAGGAAGATATGATTAATTGGGAGTCTAAGATAAAACTTGCTATAGAAAAAGGTAACGATGAATTAGCTAGCAAAGCAATTGCTAAACAAAAGGAATGTGAAGCTACTAGCGTATCATTATCAAAATCTTATAATTCAGCTAAAATTACTGCAGATAACTTAAAGAAAAGTTTAGTAGATTTAGAAGAAGATTTAAAAGATTTAAGAGGTAAGAGAGATGGATTAATAGCTAGACTTAAAACAGCAGAGGCTGCAGAGCAGGTTAATGCAATTACAGCTAATATTAAAACAAAAGATAATAGTATTGATTTAGATAGATTAGAACGTAAGATAGAGGAAAAAGAATGTTTAGCAGAAGGCTTAGGAGAACTTAAAGTTGAATCTTTAGAGGATGAATTTGAAGCTCTAGAGAAAACATCGGTAAGTGATGATTTAGCCGCTTATAAAGCTAAATATGCAAAACAATAATTAATAGTAGGCATTAAATTGCAATAATTAAAGGGCATGCCAATATTTCTAATAGAGATGTTGACATGTCTTTTCATTTATAAATTAAACAGTATCATTTTAGTAACTATGCAATAAAAAAGTGCGTACTTGCAATTAAGATACATTGGAAGTAAAATAGTAATATAGAGAGAATGGTAATCATTATAATGAATTATAAAAATAATCTTAATTAAGATGGAGGCAATAAAAATGGAAGCAATATTTAATAGAAGAAGTATAAGAAAATATGAGGATAGACCAATTGAAAAGGAAAAAATAGAAAAACTTTTAAGAGCTGCAATGCAGGCACCATCAGCAGCAAATCAACAACCTTGGGAAATTTTAGTTATTGAAGATAAAGAAACATTAAAAAAATTAGCTCAAACAAGCCCTTATTCAAAGATGGTTGCGACTTCAGCGGTGACATTTGTTCTTTTATCTAGAAAAGATGGCTTATTAGCACCAGGTTGTGTACCACAAGATATGGGAGCAGCATCAGAAAATCTTCTTTTACAAGCAGTAGAACTAGGTCTTGGAGCAGTGTGGCTTGGTGTAGCTTCTATTGATGAAAGAATGAGTTACATAAGAAATTTGTTTAAGTTACCTGATAATATTGAAGCTTTTGCAATAATTCCAGTAGGGTACCCAGATGGTCAGGAAAACAAGTTTGTAGATAGATTTGATAAGGAAAGAGTTCATTATGAAAGTTATAAATAAATAAATAATTAAATAAATAAATAAACAAACCTTCGATTTATTAGGCGAAGGTTTGTTTATTTATTTTCACTCATGCAATTTAAAAAATATTGTTTTAATAATAGCGTAAGTAGGGACAATAGCAAAGGCTGCTAAAGGCCCACCAACGGCAACGGCACCTATAACTAAGAAGATGTCAGTTAATGGGTGAATATTCATTGCCTTAGACATAATTGCGGGAACAACAACTCTACCTTTTAATGTTTGTACAATAATAAACACAATTACAAGTTTTAAAAGCATGACCCACCCCATGCTTAAAGCAATGATAGTGGGAATAATCATGGAAACTAAAAAACCTATAAAAGGAATAAAAGCTAAAACAAAAGTTAGTGAGGAGAAAAGCAGAGCGCTAGGAATCCCTATTATTTTGTAAGCAATAAATATCATAATGGATAAAGAAAGAGCTACTTTTGCTTGCCCTGTAACATAAGAATCCAATACGTTATTACTAGCTGTTAGGGTTTGTGATACAAATTTTTTAAACTTTTTAGGTGTTATGTATATGATTTTATCTTTGAATTTAGGACCATCCTTAAGTAAATAAAACAATATTACCAAAACAAGAAATAGAGTTGAAAATGTGTATATTGTATAATTTACGGTTAACAGTAGGTTATGAACCAAGTTTTGCATATAAGTATTGATAATTCTAGTAAAAGTTTTATAAATACCTAAAGTTGGTATAAAGGTATCAATTTTATTTATAATATTATTCATAGATTCTTGATTTTTCACAATAGTTGTTAGTTCTTTTATTATTCCGTTAAACTCAATTGCAATATAATTGCTAAAAAGCGTTATAACACCTATGGAAATTGATAGTCCAAGTGTTAAGGTTAATAAAGCTGAAGCGGTTGGTTTTAGACCGTTTTTGATAATAATCACATTTAATGGTTTTATAATATAGTATAAAAAAAGTGAAAATATCAAAGGAGTTAAAAATGACTTAGAAAGTATTCTTATAAACTTATGAAGAAAAAACATTTTACCGAAAAGAATTATTCCTAATAAGACCAAGTTAATAATTAGTAAATTTTTTAGTATGTTGTTTTTAAACATAGTCGTTCACTTCCCTATTCGAACTATATATAGTTTGAACATATGGCTATGTACTTATGCAGAACTAATAAATTTTAAAAGGATTATTTTTCTATAGGTATTGCGTAAAATAAGCAGGCCAATCCTCCTATAACAATTAATAAACCTAAAATTGAGGGTAATTTCATAATTTTCACCTCTTTTTATTTCAATCTTATGTATCTAGTGATATTAAATATTTTATTATAAGTTTATAAAAATACAATCAGTTTACTTTATATGTCATTTGATTTAAATAATACCATAGGATAAATTCCATTGCAATATAATATTTATTTCATATTTTCTATTTTAACTTTATACGATTAAATTTAATTCAAGAAAACTTTTAATTAGATGTTTAATTTCGGGCTAAATTATTGACAATATAGAAACTTATGCATAACATGATATTATAAGAATAATATTAAATAAAAATACAATTTAATATTCTTGTTAGGTGAGGTTACTGTATAAGACACACGCTACTGCCCAGAAATGTCGAGAGACGCCAACGGGTCAGCAGGTATTACCGGATTAAGGTTTTACTTAATGTAGCTGAGTATTAAATCTCTAAGCTGTACAGTGCTAAAACTCAACGAGTGGAGATGAAATATATTTTGACGTCTTTATTTATTACGTACTTTAATCTCTTCACTTTGTTGTGGGGAGATTTTTTTAGTTTATTGCTAGGAGGATGTAATATGAAAAATAATTTTTATTTAAGTAGAATTTTAGGAAACAAGGTATATACAACAGATATGAAAGTTGTTGGAAAATTAAATGATTTGGGTGTTGTAAATGAATTAAAAAGCCCACATGTTATCACTGCAAAAGTAAAAACCAATAGTGGAATTAAAGATTACAACTTTAAGAATTTTTCAATTACAAAACAAAAGGGGCAGTACGTTATAGTATGTAACAAAATAGAGGAATATACTTCAAGTAATACATTGTTTTTAAGAAAGCATATTTTGGATCAACAGATTATAGATGTTAATGGAAGAAAAGTAGTTCGTGTAAATGATATTTCATTATCTTATTTAGAAAAAGGAGCTTTTGTTGTTGCAGTAGACATAGGGATTGATGGCCTTCTTAGAAGAATTGGAATAGCAAAACCACTTAAAATGATAGGTCTTAAAGTTCCTTCTAGACTAATGTTATGGAATGATGTAGAGGCTATTATAACTTCTAATGAAAATATTGTTTTATCTAAAACCTATGATTCACTATCAATTCTTCATCCATCAGACTTAGCTGATATTATTGAAGACTTTGATGCTAAAACGGGTCTTACTATCTTTTCTTCACTAGATAATGCAACAGCTGCAGACGTTTTAGAACAAATGGAAGAAGATTCTCAAGTTAGTTTTATTGAAAGTTTATCTGCGGATAAAGCAGCAGATGTTTTAGAAAATATGCCTGCTGATGAAGCTGCGGATATTCTTGATGATATGGAAAAAGAAAAAGTAGAAGAGCTGCTAAATAGCATGGAAAAAGAAGCTGCAGGCGAAATTAGAGAGCTACTAGAATATGATTCTAAAGCGGTAGGAAGTCTTATGAGCACGGATTTTGTATCATTTAAAAACAATAAAACTATAAATTATGCAATTGAAACTCTAAGAAAATTAAAACCTGAAGAAGATGAAATTTTAAACCTATATGTAGTAGATAAAAACAATAAATTAATAGGAACACTTTCCCTTCGCGATCTTATAATATCTGATCCAACTAGTAAAATAGGTGAAATTATGAATAAAAAATTCCAATCAATGTTTGATACAGATAATATTAATGATCTTATAAAAAATGTTTCAAAATATAATCTTGTAGCTATTCCGGTTACAGATCATGAAATGAAGTTACTAGGCAATGTTATAATAAATGATATTATTTATGAATTACTTAAAAATAAAAGAAAGTTAGTTAAATAAGGGGGTGTTAATATGAAAGAAAAAATAATTTTAAATAAAAAACCTTGGATGGTAGGATTAATGCTATTTCTATCAGTGGTTGGTCCAGGCTTAATCACAGGAAGTGTAGATAATGATGCTGGTGGTATTTCAGCATACTCTGTAGCTGGTGCTCATTATGGATACCTTTTACTTTGGACGTTGATTCCCTGCTTCATTGCATTACTTGTAGTACAGGAAATGAATGCAAGAATGGGTATCGTGACTCAAAAGGGTTTAGCTGATTTAATTCGTGAAAATTTTGGTGTAAAGATAACTTTCTTTATATTTCTAGGATTATTAGTAGCAGATATAGGTAATACTGCCACTGAATTTGCGGGTATTGCCGGAAGTTTGCAGGTGTTTAATCTTTCAAAATATATAACAGTGCCAATTGCAGTGGTTTTAGTATGGTTACTTGTTGTTAAAGGAACTTATAAATCGGTGGAGAAAATATTCTTAGTATTTAGTGTTTTTTTACTTTCTTATGTTTTTTCTGCACTTCTTGCCCACCCCGATTGGCATCAAATCGGAACTTCATTATTTAATCCTATACCATCATTTAAAGGTGCTCATGGAGAAGGTATAGATGCTGCTTGGATTGGTACTGTAATTGGTTTAATCGGTACTACTATTGCTCCTTGGATGCAATTTTATATGCAGTCTTCAGTAATAGAAAAAGGCATTAAAATCTCTGAGTATAAATATGAACTTATGGATGTTATCCTTGGATGCACAGTAACTGTGGTAGTTGCTTTCTTTATTATTGTAGCTTGCGCTGCGACTTTAAATAAACAGGGGATTACTATAAATGAGGCAAAGGATGCTGCTATGGCATTAAAGCCATTAGCTGGGAATTTAGCTTCAAGCATTTTTGCCTTCGGTCTCTTGGTTGCTTCCGTATTCTCAGCAACAATTCTTCCATTAGCAACTGCATTTTACATATGCGAAGCGTTTGGATTTGAAGCTGGTATAGATAAAGATATGAAGGAAGCTCCGGAATTTTATTGGTTGTTTACAGCAATAATAATTATAGGTGCCGCAATTATTCTTATTCCAGGTGCACCATTACTTCAGATTTCTCTTGGATCTCAAGTAATTAATGGAATGCTTCTACCAGTAGTTTTAATTTGTATGATGATAATGGTAAATAAAAAGGATCTTATGGGTAATTATATAAACAATAAATTTAAAAATTGGGTTGGTTGGATTACTATAGTTATTTTAATAGCATTAACCATGGTGTTATTATTGCAGGCTTTAATTAAAATATTAGGGTTTTAAGTAAATTATCTTCTTTGGAGCCTTTATATTAAAGGCAAAAGAACATTAATTGTAGTTCCTACATTAATTTTGCTAGTTATAGTTACACCATAGTCATTTCCATAAAGGAGCTTAATTCTATTATCTACATTTTTAATTCCTATTCCTGTAAAATGTATATGCTTAGAGGTAGGTGAGGAATATAGACTTTGTAGTTGAGCTTCTTCTATACCTATTCCGTTATCTATTATTTCACATAGTAGGTTGTTGTTTTTAACAGATATAAATACATGTATACGTCCTTCTTCATTTCCAGAAAATGCATGAAAAAGAGAATTCTCAATAAAGGGCTGAAGTACTAGTTTGGGAAGTCTATAATTAAGACACTGCTCAAACACATGGAAATTAACTTTTATATTATCACCACATCTAGTTTCATTTATAAAGACATAATTTTTTAGATTTTCTATTTCTTGTTCTACTGTAATGGTTTCACTGGTTTCGCTAATAGTATTTTGTAATAGTGAAATGAAAGAATTTATAGTTTCACTTGCTTTTTCTTTATCCTCTTTTAGAACCAATAATTTAATAGAGGCTAATGTGTTATAGATAAAATGGGGATTAATTTGCATTTGTAGAGCGGACAATTCTGATTTTCGTTGCTCTTTTTGAGCAATAAGTAACTTTTCTACATAATTATTTAGATCATCTAACATATAGTTAAAGGAACTACTTAATTTTTTTATTTCAGAACTTCCTGCTAGATTTATATGATTATTAAAATCACCTTCAGTTATTTTAGACATTTCTTTTACTAAAACTCTTAAAGGATTTATAGTTTTTCTTGTAATTACAAATAGTATTGAAACTGAAATAGCTATTATTAAGGCGCAATTAAAAACTATTTCTTTTATATTATACATATCTTCTAAAGCAAGGTTTGTATCTATAAGATTTACTAAATAGAAATTATAAATTGGCATGTATTCTGCTAAAATTGTATAATTCCTATTATTTAATTTTACATTTTTAAATTTGAGATTCTTATTATCTATATTTTTTGCTATATTAAGCAAGGTTTTATCTTTAGTTCCGATAATATTCTCCTTATTAGAGGATACGATAGTACTGTCTGGCGATATTATAACAACATCATTGCTCTTAGTCGTAAAGTTAGAATAGAGTTTTTTAAAGATATTTTCATTTATACTTATATATAACATGCCAAATTGCTGCTTTGTCCTTTGATCGTGCAATACCTTTGTAGCTACAATAACATTTCTATGCTCAGTTAAACTATTAAATCCAGTGTTATTATATTGGTAAAGCAATTTATCTGGGCTTAAAAGAGAGTTTTTTGTTATTTTATCTTTTTTAATTTCATTTATTGGAGTTGTTAATAGTGCAGAGCTTCCTATATATGTAGAATTATTAACTCCGATTAATAAAAAATCAATGTCCTTAGAGTTTAAATTAGCAGTATCGTTTTTTAAATGCTGCTTGATGTTATATATAATATTGGATAAATCTATTATACTAGTATCATATTCACTAAGGTAACGCCGAAAGGCCCAACTATCGTTTATAGTGTTCATAAGACTTATAAGTTTATCATTTAAATCAGCAGAATTATCTTTAATTTCATTTAAGCTTTTAGTGTTTGTAATACTAAAATTATTAATAAATACTTTCTTTGAAATATTCATGATTGTAAATGCAGTTATAGCTGAAATACATATACTACTGATTAGTATGATTAGTGTTAATTTGAAAAATAAGCTATTGTTTCTTAATTTATTTATAATTTTATCCATTGATCAACCTCTTTTGCCATCTAGAATGTTTCTTCTGAATTTACTAGGAGTAAGTTTTTTGAATTTTTTAAACACTTTGCAAAAATAACTATGATCTGAATATCCAACCATAAAACTTACTTCTGAAACTGGAATTTGTTTGTTGCCTAAAAGCTCAACAGCTTTTTCAAGGCGTATTTTATTAAGATATTCGCTAAAGCCCTCCGCATTATGAGAACTAAAATATGAAGATAAATAGTAATAGTTAAAATGAAATTTATCAGCCACTTGTTTAAGAGACAATTGTTCATAATAATGATTTGAGATGTAGTCAATAATTTTATTTATCATATGATCATTTAATTTACTTTCATCATTATTTAATATTAATTTTGTATCATTGGTTATAATATCTAGCAAATCTAATAATTCATCAGGAGATTTAGTTTCATCTATCCTTTGGAAATATTCTAGTTTTGAGTTATCCATTTCATCCATATTAAAATTAAGCTCATCCAAAATATTTATAATATTATAAAGGGCATTCTCAAAAAGTGTTTTTAATTCGAATTCATTAATGCTGATATTATTTATAGATAACTCGAGATATTGTTTTAAATAATTTAATGCGTTATCTAAATTAAGTAAATATATTTGGCTTGAATAATATTTAAAATCAAATTTTTCTTTTAGGTTATTCTTAGGTAATAACGAATAAGTAATAAGACTTTTTCCCTTAAAATAAAATTTATACCCAAGTAGTGGCTTAAAATTATTTATATAAATATCTTCTAACTCATACAAGGAATTAAAAAGCTTACTTAACACAAAAAATATTTCTGGAATGTCTTTTGAAACTTCAAAAAGCATAAGAGTTATTTGAGCTAAAACCTCAGAATAATTTTCATATTTTAAATTTATTACAAGTAAGAAAAAATTATTTTCAGCTTCTACTTCAAAGTATATTAAGTCTTTTAAATATTTTTTTGCAGCTTTAGATAAAATAGATTTTAAAGATAAAAGACTCATAGAATTTATGTTATTTATTTTTTTGATATTATCCCCAATAAGCAAAAAAGAGTCAAGAGAAAAAGTATCATCTAGCATTTTTTTATCTGAATTCGAATAAAAGCCAGAAATTAATTTGGTTAATAAGTTGTTAATATTTAAAGTATTATTATTTTCAGAAGTAGGCATAATAAAACCAGGAATATTACTAGCAGTGTTTTTTAAAAGCAAAACCAACTCCTGGGGATCCAATTTTGGTTTCAAAATATAATCATTTATACCTAATTTAAAGGTATCTTTTACATAGTTAAAATCACTATAACCACTTAAAATAACTATTTGTATTTCAGAATATTTTGTTTTTACTATCTTTGCTAGATCTACGCCATCCATAATAGGCATAACTATATCTGAAATTATTATGTGGGGTTTAAGTTTTTCTATAAAATCTAAAGCTTCCTTTCCATTAGAAGCCTCGCCTATAATTTCGAAGCCTTCTTTATTCCAATCTACAAGATATTTTATACCTTGTCTTAACAAATACTCATCGTCTACTATTAAAATTTTGCATAAGTCGCTCAAGGCAATCAGATCCTTTAAAATTATTTCTTAATAATTTTTGTTTTATTCTTATTTACAGTATATAGTAATGCAAGAGTTATTTCAATTATAACTATAAGCAAGAATGCAAATGTATACAAAGAAAATCATAGAATGTTAAAAAAGTACAAATTTATTGTTAACAATAAATTATTATTTATTAAAATAACACAAGTTTATGTAAATATAGTACTATTTGAATTTTAAAATCTGATGTAAGATAATGTTATGAATATTTGTAAACGTTTAAATAAAATTTAAAGGGGGATTTTAACTATGAAAACAAAGAAATTAATAGCTATTGCTCTAACTGCTATTATGACACTTAGTATGGCAGGGTGTGGGACAGCAAGTAAAAAGAGCGCTACAACAGCTACTACAAACAAAAAACTTGTAATATGGGCATGGGATGGAACTTTTAATGTGGTTGCTGCTAAAGAAGCAAAAGCAATTTATTTAAAAGATCACAAAGGCGTAGATATACAGATAGTAGAGATGGCTCAAGCTGATATAGTACAAAAGTTAAATACAAATCTAAGTTCTAATACAACGGCAGGGTTACCTAATATAGTTCTTATTGAAGATTATAGATCACAAAACTTTTTAACCTCTTATCCTGATGCTTTTAAAGATATGTCTAGCAAGGTTAAGCCTACTGATTTTATGAACTATAAGCTTAAATCAGATAGTTTAAATGGAAAGCTTTACGGAATTCCTTTTGATAGTGGCGTGACTGCACTATTTTACAGAACAGATTTAATAGAAAAGGCTGGATATAAAAAATCAGACATGGAAAATATGACTTGGGATAAATTTATAGAAATTGGTAAAGCAGTAAAAGTAAAAACAGGAAAAGCAATGCTCACATTAGATCCTAATGATTTAGCATTGTTAAGATCAATGATTCAATCTTGTGGTCAGTGGTATGTAAAAGATGATGGGAAGACTATAAATTTAGAAAATAATGTAGCATTAAAAGAGGCTATAAAAACATATAAAACAATTATGGACGCAGGAATAGCAAAACAAGTTTCTGATTGGGATCAATTTGTAAGCGCCTTCCAAAAGGGTGATGTTGCATCAGTACCTTCTGGATGTTGGGTTTCAAGTTCAATAACAAAAGCAACAGATCAAAATGGAAAATGGGCAGTGGCACCAATACCAAGACTCGAGGCAGTGAAAACATCAGTAAATGCTTCTAACATTGGAGGATCAAGTTGGTATGTTTTAGATAAGGTTGGAGACTCAGAATTAGCTGCAGATTTCCTTGCTAAAACTTTTGGTAGTAATAAAGAACTTATGAATACCTTAGCACAGAAAATTAATCTTATAAGTACATTAAAAGCATCTTCAACTACATCTAATTATCAAAAACCAGTTGAATTTTATGGCGGACAAAAGGTACCTCAGGATTTATCTAAATGGACATCAAAAGTACCACCAGTAAACTATGGTTTATACACATATAGTATAGAAGATATGTTAACTGGAACAGTACAATCTATAGTCAAGAGTGGTGCTAATATTGATACAGCACTTAAAGATGCTCAAAAGCAAGCAGAATCTGCTGTAGTTAAATAGCTTAACTTATAATATAATCCTTTGTTAATCAATAATTGATAAAGGATTATATTAATTATCACTATAAGCTAGCTAAATAAATCTATAAATACATATAAAAAATTATATAATCTTAAAAAAGTACAAATACATTATTTGTATTTAAATATATTTGTTAAAATACCACAAGTTTATATAAATATATTACTATTTGATTTTTGAAATTTGATATAAACTAAGTATAGAAATTATTGAAATCGTTTAAATGAAAAAAACAACTCAGGGGGGATTTTAACTATGAAAACAAAAAAATTAATTGCTATTGCTCTAACTACTATTATGACACTTAGTATGGCAGGGTGTGGAACAACCAGCAAAAAAAGTGCTACAACGACTTCCACAAACAAAAAACTTGTAATATGGGCATGGGATGGAACTTTTAACGTGGTTGCTGCTAAAGAAGCAAAAGCAATTTATTTAAAGGATCATAAAGGGGTAGATGTACAGATAGTAGAAATGGCTCAAGCTGATATAGTACAAAAGTTAAATACAAATCTAAGTTCTAATACAACGGCAGGGTTACCTAATATAGTTCTTATTGAAGATTATAGATCACAAAACTTTTTGACTTCTTATCCGGATGCTTTTAAAGATATGTCTAGCAAGGTTAAGACTACTGATTTTATGGACTATAAGCTTAAACCAGATAGTTTAGATGGAAAGCTTTACGGAGTTCCTTTTGATAGTGGTGTTGCAGCTCTATTTTATAGAACGGATTTAATAGAAAAGGCCGGATATAAAAAATCAGACATGGAAAATATAACTTGGGAAAAATTCATACAAATTGGCAATGCAGTAAAAGCAAAAACTGGTAAAGCAATGCTCACCTTAGATCCTAACGATTTAGGAATAATAAGAGTTATGATGCAATCTGCTGGTCAATGGTATGTAAAAGAGGATGGAAAGACTGTAAATTTAGAAAATAATCAAGCTTTAAAGGAAAGTATTAAAATATATAAACAGCTTATGGAATCAGGAATAGTAAAACAAATTTCTGATTGGGATCAATATGTAAGCGCCTTCCAAAAGGGTGATGTTGCGTCAGTGCCAACAGGATGCTGGATTTCAAGTTCAATAACTAAAGCAACGGATCAAAATAAAAAATGGGCAGTGGCATCAATACCAAGACTTGGCGCAGTAAAAACCTCAGTAAATTCTTCAAGTATTGGAGGATCAAGTTGGTATGTTTTAGATAAGGTTGGAGATTCAGAATTAGCTTCAGATTTCCTTGCTAAAACTTTTGGTAGTAATAAAGAACTTATGAATACCTTAGCACAGAAAATTAATCTTATAAGTACATTAAAAGCATCTTCAACTACATCTAATTATCAAAAACCAGTTGAATTTTATGGCGGACAAAAGGTACCTCAGGATTTATCTAAATGGACATCAAAAGTACCACCAGTAAACTATGGTTTATACACATATAGTATAGAAGATATGTTAACTGGAACAGTACAATCTATAGTCAAGAGTGGTGCTAATATTGATACAGCACTTAAAGATGCTCAAAAGCAAGCAGAATCTGCTGTAGTTAAATAGATTAATTATAATCCTTTGTTAATTAATGATTAACAAAGGATTAACTTATAAAAGGGAGGCGCAGCCGTTGTGAAAAAAAGTAAATTAAACAAAAATTATGATAGGACAGGTTGGTTATTTACTATTCCGAGTATACTTATAATAATTTCTTTTGTATTTTATCCTATGATAAAAGCGTTGATTACCTCATTTGAATCAGGTATGGGAAATAATCTAAAATTCGTAGGAACTGCTAATTATACTAGATTATTTACTGATGATATATTTAAAAAAGCAGTTACAAACACTCTTATTTATTTAGTAGTTCAGGTTCCAATAATGATTTTACTAGCATTGTTTATATCTGTAATGTTAAATGATAAAAATTTAAAATTAAAAGGCTTTTTTAGAACTGCAATATTTCTGCCTTGTGTAACATCATTGGTAGCATATTCTGTAATATTTAAAAGTTTATTTTCAAATGATGGGTTAATGAATAATTTGCTAATGAACATACATTTAATAACTACTCCTATAGAATGGATTACAAGTCCATTTTGGGCTAAAATAACTATAATTATAGCTATAACTTGGCGTTGGACTGGTTATAATATGATATTTTATTTAGCTGGTTTACAGAACATTGATCCAAGCATTTATGAAGCAGCGAGGATAGATGGAGCGACTGGAGTAAAACAATTTTTCCATATTACTGTACCCTTATTAAAACCAATTATTCTATTTACTACAGTAATGTCAACTACAGGTACTTTGCAATTATTTGATGAAGTAATGAATATAACTAAAGGTGGGCCAGGAAATGCATCAACTACAATATCACAGTACATATACAATTTAAGTTTTAAATATAGTCCGAATTTTGGTTATGCAGCAGCAGTATCTTTTACCATTGTAATTATGATAGCTGTATTATCCTTAATACAATTTAAAGTGGCAGGTGATGAAAAATGAAAAATGTAAAAAGCTCATTTAAATATATATTTTTAAGTATAATATCCATAATTTCTATTTTCCCATTTGTATGGATGCTTATAGGTATGACGAATAAATCAGTAGATGTGACTAAAGGATCATTAATACCAGGTACGCAATTACTACAAAATATGCAAAACCTTTTTAATTCTGATTTGAACTTTGCTACATCTTTATGGAATTCAGCTAAGATTTCTATTATAACAACAATTTTAGCACTAATTATAGCCTCTTTTGCAGGTTATGGTTTTGAAATATATAGGAATAAAGTTCGGGATAGAGTTTTTAATATATTATTACTATCTATGATGGTTCCATTTGCGGCACTTATGATACCATTATTTAAGATGTTTAGCACATTTAAAGTCTTTGGATTAAACACTGCAGCGGCAGTAATAATTCCTAGTATATCTACTGCATTTTTAATATTCTTTTTTAGACAAAATACGAAATCTTTTCCAAAGGATATTTTAGAAGCAGGTCGTATTGATGGGTTAAACGAAATTCAAATATTCACAAGAATTTATGTACCTACAATGAAATCTACTTATGCAGCAGCAGCCATTATTACATTTATGAGTAGTTGGAATAATTATATGTGGCCACTTATTGCACTGCAAAGTCCAGAAAATAGAACAGTTCCACTTATTATTTCTACTATGGGTTCATCCTATTCGCCAGATTATGGAATGATTATGGCTGGAATAGTAATAGCTACACTTCCAACGGCAATAGTTTTCTTTTTAATGCAGAAACATTTCGTTGCAGGAATGCTAGGCTCTGTTAAAGGATAATATGGTAATATATATCTATCAATAGAAAATAGGAGATGAAATTATGAATTTTAAAATACCAAGTTTAGATTGGCTTTCTGATCCATCAATTTTTGCTGTTAACAGAATTGATGCTCACTCAGACCATAAATATTATTTGACAAAAGAAGAAGAATCAATTGGAGAAATGGACCTTCGTCAAAGTTTGAATGGAAATTGGAAATTTAGTTTTGCAGTAAATCCAAGCTCTAGAATTAAAAATTTTTATGAGCCCGAATTTGATTGCCATTGTTTTAAGGATATAGAAGTTCCTGCACATATACAACTTCAAGGTTATGATAAACCTCAATATATAAACACTATGTACCCTTGGGATGGGCATAGCGAGTTATTACCACCAGAGGTATCTTCAGAATATAATCCTGTGGGAAGTTATGTAAAGTATTTCGATATTGATGAAAATATTAAAGGTGGACCTGTATATATATCTTTTCAAGGAGTGGAAAACGCTTTTTATCTTTGGTTAAATGGTGAATTTATAGGGTATAGTGAGGACAGCTTTACTCCAGCAGAGTTTGATTTAACTAAGTTTATTAAAGATGGAGAAAATAAATTGGCTGTGGAGGTGTACAAGAGATCAACTGGAAGTTGGCTAGAAGATCAGGATTTTTGGCGCTTTTCAGGTATATTTAGGGATGTATATTTATATTCGGTTCCAGAAACTCATATTCAAAACTTATTTGTGAAAACAAACCTAGATAAGTCTTATAAAAATGCAGTTTTAAAACTTGATTTAGAAATAAAGGGAGAAATTAATGCTTCAATAGATTTAGAACTTATGGATAAAGACGGAATAGTGGTAGCAAAAGAAATAGGAATATCTTTAGCGGAAAACATGTCATTAGATTTAAAAGTTAATAATGTAGAGCTTTGGAGTGCTGAAAATCCGTATCTTTATACCTTATTTGCTTTAATTCGAGGAATTGATGGAAAAGTAGTGGAAGTTGTCAGCCAAAAGGTTGGATTTAGAAGTTTTGAAATGATAAATAAGATTATGACCATAAATGGCAAACGTATAGTGTTTAAAGGTATAAATCGTCATGAATTTAACGCTAGGAAAGGTAGAGCTATTACTAAAGAAGATATGTTATGGGATATAAAATTTTTAAAGCAAAACAATATAAATGCTGTGAGAACCTCTCATTATCCTAATCAAACACATTGGTATGAACTTTGTGATGAATATGGCATATATTTAATAGATGAAACAAATCTCGAAACTCATGGATCTTGGCAAAAAATGGGTAAAATTAAACCTGATTGGGTTATTCCTGGCAGTAAAAAACAGTGGTTAGACATAATACTTGATAGGGCAAAGTCTATGCTTGAAAGGGATAAGAACCATCCGTCTATTTTAATATGGTCTTGTGGAAATGAGTCCTTTGGTGGAGAAAATATATACAAGATGTCAGAGTATTTTAGAGAAAAAGACCCATCAAGAATAGTTCATTATGAAGGTGTATTCCAGGACAGGAGCTTTAATGAAACTAGCGATATAGAAAGCAGAATGTATGCTAAGGTTTTTGAAATTGAAGAGTATTTAAATAATCATCCAAAGAAACCATATATAAGCTGTGAATACATGCATGCCATGGGGAATTCTTGTGGAGCATTGCATAAATATGTGGAGTTAGAAAGCAAATATCAGCTTTACCAAGGTGGCTTTATTTGGGATTATATAGATCAGTTCTTAATTAAAAAGGATAAGTTTAATGAGGAAGTTATGGCCTATGGAGGAGATTTTGATGATAGACCAACGGACTATAACTTCTGTGGAGATGGTATAGTTTATGCAGATAGAAAACCTTCTCCAAAGGTTAGAGAAGTAAAAAAACTTTATCAAAATATAAAATTAGTTACTGGTAGAGATGGAGTTCTGGTTAAAAATGAAAATCTGTTTATAGATACTTCTGATTACATTTTAGAGTACTGTCTAGATTTTAATGGAAAAGAAATTTACAAGGATTTTATATCTGTTATTGTTAAACCTTGTGAAGAAAAATATATAAGTTTTAAACTTCCGCAGGTGAAAAATATTGGGGAATATGCTTTGAATGTTTCATTTAAACTTAAAGATGCTAATATGTGGGCAGAGGCTTTACATGTGGTAGCTTTTGATCAGTATGTATTTAATGTAGAGGGAACTATTGATGCTAAAAAGTTAAGTAAAATTCAAGTTGTCCATGGAGACGTAAATATTGGAGTTAAAAATGATGATTTTAGTGTCTTATTTTCAAAACAAGAAGGTGGAATGGTATCTCTTAGATATAATGGCATAGAAATGATAACTAGGGCTCCAATGCCTATTTATTGGAGAGCTATGACTGATAATGATAAGGGAACTAATCATGGATTCAGGTGTGGACAATGGCTTCAAGCAAGCATGTTCCAAAGTTGCATAGATGTAAATGTAATAGAAGATGATTATAGCATTACCGTAGAATATACATACGCACTTCTAGCAACAATACAAGTTGAAGTTAAGATAGCCTATACTGTATATTCTAATGGTGAAATTAAAGTGAGTTGCGATTATAAAGGTGTTGATGGAATGCCTGAGCTTCCTATATTTGGAATGGCATTTAAATTATCCTCTGATTATGATAATTTCAGGTGGTATGGTAAGGGGCCAGAAGAAAATTATGTGGATAGACTTCATGGAGCGACACTTGGAATTTTCGAAAAATCAGTCGAAGAAAATGTTTCGGGGTATATTGTACCTCAGGAAAGTGGAAACCATACTGGAGTTAGATGGGCTAAGATAAAAGATAAAAATGGGTTTGGTATTGAGTTTGAATCTAATAAATTACCATTTGAATTAGGAGTATCTCCATATACAGCTTTCGAGCTTCAAAATGCATATCATCACAATGAACTACCAAAGGTTAACTATACAGTAGTAACCATTGCAGCAAAGCAAATGGGAATAGGTGGTGATGATAGCTGGGGAGCACCAGTTCATAAAGAATATCTTATAGATTCTTCGAAGAATATTCACTTTGAATTTATAATGAAAAAATGTTTAGAATAGTTATTTATAAGAAAAACGAACACCAGAGATTTTCTCTAGTGTTCGTTTTTGAGTTTATAATGGAAAAGATGTTATTACTTTTTATTCTAGAGCCTTAATTCTCCAAGTGACGCTGGAATAATCACCATTTAAGTCGGGTATATTAAGCCCACAGTACATCAGCTCATCACCACCATAAAGATCATCGTTGCCTACAATACTATAATCAATATCAGGATTGAGACCTTTTAAAGTTAATTTTATACTTGCCCCATTAGGTACTGCAAGAACCCTGAAATAACTAATATAAGCCTCTGATTTATCGGTAGAGACATACATCCATGCAGTCTCATTTCCCTCGAATGGGCTTAGAAGTCTATACATATCTCCGTGCTGAATTAGTTCTCTTAATTCTTTGTACTTTAAGATCTGAAGTTTTACTTCTTCTTTTTCAATATCTGAGAATTTAGTAAGATCTAACTCATATCCGAAATTCCCAGACATTGCAACATCTCCTCTCATTGTAAGAGATATATTTCTACCTAACTGGTGGTTAGGAACGGCTGAAACATGGCAACCCATAGTGCTTGCTGGGTAAACAATGCTCGTTCCATATTGAATTTTAAGTCTTTCCACAGCGTCAGTATCATCGCTAGTCCAGGTTTGTGGCATATAAAATAAAATTCCTGGGTCGAAACGTCCACCACCACCGGAGCAACTTTCAAATAATATATTCGGGAAGCTTGTTGTTATTGATTCCATTACTCTATAAAGTCCTAACATATATCTGTGGGCAGTTTCTTTTTGCCTATCGGGAGGTAATAAATCTGAACCTATTTCAGTCATATTTCTATTCATATCCCATTTAACATAACTAATCGGAGCACTTTTTAAAATACTACTTATTGATTTTATAATATAATCGCAAACATCTATTCTTGATAAATCAAGAACTAATTGTGTTCTAGCCTCAGACCTAGTTCTATTAGGCACATGTAAACACCAATCAGGATGCAATCTATACAAATTACTATCAGGTGATATCATTTCAGGTTCAAACCATAATCCAAATTGCATACCAAGATTATTTATGCGTTTTGCAAGGTTGTTAAGTCCCTTAGGTAATTTGTTTTTATCAACTACCCAATCACCTAAGGAGCTTTTGTCATCATCTCTCTTTCCAAACCATCCATCATCGAGTACAAAAAGTTCAATCCCTAAGTCGTTACCTACACTTGCAATAGCCTCTATTTTATCAGCATTAAAATCAAAATATGTAGCCTCCCAATTATTAATAAGCACTGGTCTTACTGAATCTCTAAATTTGCCTCTACATAACCGAGTTCTATAAAGCTTATGGTAAGTCCTAGACATTTTACCAATACCATCTGCGGAATAAACCATTACAACTTCTGGGGTTTGAAAAGTATCATGGGGTTCTAGTAACCATGAAAATCCAAAAGGATTAATTCCCATAGAGACCCTAGTGGTGTTATATTGGTCAATCTCCGCCTGAGCTAAAAAATTACCACTATAAACTAAGCTAAAACCATATACATCACCATAATCTTCAGTGGCATCATGGCTAAGTAGCGCAATAAAAGGATTTTGCTGATGACCGCTGGCACCTCTTCTACTTTCTATAGATTTGTTACCACTATTAAGGGGAGCTCTTTCAATATGACGTTCTCTTGCCCAGGAGCCTGAAAGCTGCATGAAATCATATCCATCTTTATTGAAATCTATACTCATACTCAAAGCACGTAGAAGTTTTAAAGTGGTAGCCCCTTCATTTATAAACCTAACGCTTCTTGTTATAACGTCATGTTCATCAAAAACACTATAAGATAAGATAACCTTAAGACCAATTAAAGAATCAAACATTACTATTTCTAAGGTCAAAGCCTCATTTTCACTTTCTACATAAGTAGATGGTAGTCCATTTAATACAGCTTTTCCTTTTAATATATTATACGATTCGAATTTAAGGTCCGTTATTGTAGTTCCATTTTCAAGTTGAACCTCATAAGCCGGCACACGAAAATCAGTATTTCCATAGGCAGGATATTCTTGTGGTAATGTATCCAGGGATAAACAATTATCTCCAGTAACAGGGTTAGGAGAAAAAGAGTCTCTTGTTTTATATGATAAAAGCTCATTGTAAACTGCTTTTCTTATATGTTTTCCCCAGTAAAGATGAGCTAGATAACCGCCCTTGCATATTTGCATAATATAGCTTGTCTTTCCAGTTTGCAAGTGAAAAGATTTTGTAGATTCTTCGAAAATTATATTCATAGATATCCATCCTTTCTATTTTATTTGACATTAATATAAAACGTTTTCAACCATATAATCCACCTATAATTGTAACATAATCGATATATTATAAAAAGTTAATAAATTAAATTTATGTAGTCTATAACAAATATATAAACATATTCAAGTTACCAAATTATGTAGTATAATAAATCACATAAACAGATAAAATACTTTAAGGAGTGGAAATGATGGGAAATTTAGAAAGTATAATATCAATAAAAGATTTACAAATGAGTTATGATAATAATTTGGTGCTTAATGGTATAAATCTGGAGATCCCCCGCGGTCAGATTATAGGGTATATAGGGACTAATGGAGCTGGTAAAAGTACTACTATTAAAATAATGTTAGGTATATTAGAAGGATACTTCGGAACTGTTGAAATACTTGGACAAGATATAAGCAATGGAAGTATAGAGTATAAAAAGAAAATAGGTTATGTACCTGAACTTGCAGACATATATGAAAATTTAACTGCTTATGAGTATATAAGCTTTTTAGGCGGAATATATGGCTTAGAGGAGAAAAAACTCATAAAGAGATCTGAAGAGTTAATGAGATTATTTGGAATGGACAATGTTATAAATGCTAGAATATCCTCATATTCAAAAGGCATGAAGCAAAAGTTACTTATAATATGCAGTTTAATTCATAATCCTGATATATTATTTTTTGATGAGCCGTTAAGTGGATTGGATGCTAATAGTGTTATGGTGTTTAAAGAGGTTATGAAAACACTTGCAAAGAAAGGGAAAACAATATTTTATTCCTCACATATAATGGATGTTGTAGAGAAGGTAAGTGATAGAATAATACTCCTAAAGGATGGCCGAATAGTTGCTGATGGAAGTTTCGAGCAGCTTAAGAATAATCAAAAGGAGGGTTCACTTGAAGAAATATTTAATCAGTTAACAGGTTTTAATGAACATACACAGATTGCTGAAAAATTTGTTTCTTTGGTTGAAGAGGTGTAGATATGAAAGATTTCTTTGTACTTAGGGTACTAGATAAATTCCAATTTATATATGTAAAATTAGAAGTTAACTATAAAATTATGAGAATGATTCTACAGATAAAATTAACAATGGACGGTAGACGGGTAAGCAATATCATGGGAAAAAATAAAAAGATTGATGAAAGTCACGATAAAAACAATTATATAAGTTTGCTTATGTTTAATTTTTTTATGAGTATTTTTATTGGTCTAATAATGAATAGTAATATGCCAGCTATGAAAGCTACAAATATTGTAATAGGCATAAATCTATTTATGATGATTTCACTCATGATTTCTGATTTTTCTGCAGTATTATTAGATGTAGTCGAGAAAAGTATATTATTACCAAAGCCTATAGATAATAAGACATTTAATGCCGCAAAAACTACTCACATATGTATATATTTAGCAGGTTTTTCTATGTCATTAAACTTAATACCACTAGTTATTGGCACTGTAAAATATGGAATTTTATTTTTCTTAATATTTTCTATAGAAACTATCCTGTTAGTTTTAATAGTTATAACTTTAACATCTCTTTTATATACCTTGGTTTTAAAGTTTTTTGATGGAGAAAAACTAAAAGATATAATAAACTATTTTCAAATATTATTAGCTTTTGTATTTGCATTTGGATATCAACTAGTTGCTAGAGTTTTTGATGCTTCAAATATGAATAGTGAATATATACCTAAGCTTTGGCATCTATTATTACCATCAATGTGGTTTGCAGCACCATTTGGAATATTGATAGATGGTAATAAACAACCTATGTTAATGTATTTATTAGTACATGCAGTACTTGGACCAATTGTTTTAATTATGCTTTATTTAAAAAAGGTAGTACCATATTTTGAAAAGAACCTTCAAAAATTAAATTCGAAAGGAGGAACTGTAAGCAGAAGGAGTGAAAATAGAAAAGAATTTATAGCGTCACTTGTTTGCAAGGATAAAGTAGAAAAGAGTATGTTTATATTCACACAAAATATGATAGCTACAGAACGAAATCTAAAGCTTAAGGTGTATCCAACACTTGCAATGGCAGTATTTATGCCACTTTTATTTGTTTTTATGGATAGTAATGGAAAAACTTTTACTGATAATATTCAAACTGGCTTTGGTGGAAAAATTCAATTATTTATGTATATAAGTATATTCTTATTATGTTTTTGTACAGCATTTATAAATAATAGTGATAGCTTTAAGGGAGCCTTTATATACAAGGTATTACCAATAGAAAATCCAGGAGTAATATTAAAAGGTGCAGTAAAAGGAACTCTATTTAAACTTATAATACCACTCTATTTGTTAGATGCTATGGTGTTTTTAATAATTAAAGGTCCATCAATAGTTATTGATTTAATAGTTATGTTTTTAGTTCTTTTAATATTATCTTTAGTGTATTTTAAATTATCAAATAAGGCAATGCCGTTCAGTGTAAAGTTTGCCACATCAGATAGTGGGAAACTTATAAAACCATCGATAATAACTAGTTTGTTACTTGGTGTATTTGTTTTAATTCATATATTTATTAGAAGTAATATAATACTTATTTGTGTTTATATTTTAGTGCTTATAATAGTTAATATAATTCTCTGGAAAACTAGTTTTAATGTTAACTGGAAGGATATAGAAATATAAAAGCAAATAAAAATAAAATATATTTATATGAGTTTGAATGTGGAAAAGGATATCCGCATACATATAATATAATATACGATTAAATAATAATATAAAGGAAGTAGGGTGAATTATGAGCGTTAATAAGAACTGGGATATATTTTTTGAGGATGAGGTTAAGGAATTAACAAAAATGAATCTACCAGACCCAGAAACCTTAGATTATTATGAGAGAACTAGAAATCGAGAGATCTTTTGGAATTTTGACATTGATGATAGTTTGGTTGATTTTTCACTAATGGTTATAAAGTGGAATAAACAAGACAAAGGTAAAGCCACCGAGGAAAGAACCCCTATTAAAATTTTTATAAATTCTAATGGTGGGGAGTTACCAGCAGTACTTAATTTTATAAATGTGCTTCAACTTTCCAAAACACCAGTGTATACTATAGGCCTCGGTAAAACTTATAGTTCAGGTGGGTTAATGTTACTTGCTGGTTCAAAAGGCCATAGATACGTGTTTCAAGATACAACAGCCCTAATACATTCTGGTAGTACAGGGGCTATGGGTAATACTGATAAAGTTTTAGATAACTTCGAATTTACTCAAAGACAAGAAAAAAGAGTTAAAGAGTTTATTGTTGCAAATACAAATATTACAGATAAACTCTACACCAAGAATTATAGAAAAGATTGGTGGCTAACGTCTGATGAAATTATTTCATTAGGACTAGCAGATAAAATTGTAACTGATTTAGAAGAGCTATTCTAGTTTTTTATTTAATTAACCTTTAGTTCTTAACAAATGGGGATACTCAGGTAATGGAGTACCCCCTAGTTGTTAGTTGGTTGAATTTAGTAACCTGCACTACCTAATATTCCACCAATCTTAGCACCACAAAATAGAAAAATGTAAATAAATGTATTGAAAGAATACACAATAACTAATACAATTAGAAAAAATATCATATAAACCAAGGAGGCATAATAATGAAATTAAATAAAATTCATCATATAGCTATTATTTGTTCAAATTATGAAAGGTCTAAAAATTTCTATGTTAATATTTTAGGATTAAAAATAATTAAAGAGGTATATAGAAAAGAAAGAGAGTCATATAAGTTGGACTTATCCGTTGGAGGAAATTATCAAATAGAATTATTCTCTTTTCCTAAAGCAACGATTAGGCCGAGTTATCCTGAAGCAAGAGGCCTTAGGCATCTTGCTTTCGAGGTGGATAATATAGATGTAGCAATAGCAGAACTAAATGATAAGAATGTTATTACTGAGAATATTAGAATTGATGAGATTACGGGGAAAAGATTTACTTTTTTTAGTGACCCAGATGATTTGCCAATAGAATTATATGAAATATAGTGAAAATTATTGAACTATTGGATATAATAGGTCTATAAGAAGGTGTTATTATCAAAAAACGTGCTATTTTAATTTTTTCTGAAATATTTCTGGTTGTTAATCTTATTATTTCTTTTGTTTGCATGCAACCCGTTAATGCGCAGGGGAGTAAAAGCTATAATATGTCCGGGTATAATATTAATATAATAATAAATAAGGATGGTTCTGCTGATTATGAAGAGAGACTTACATATAATTTTGACGGTGAGTTTAATGGTGTGCTTAGAGATGTAGATTTTTCAGGTACGAAAGGTTTAAAAAATAAAAAAGTTTATGTAATTAAAGATACCAGTTTACAAGAACTTAATCTAAATTCAGACAATTCATTAGATGAGAAGGGTAATTCGGGTACCTATAATTTTGTCCAGAATGAAAATTTTGGACACTTTAAGATTTTTGAAGCTTCACAGGATCAGGAAAAAACTTTTGTTATAAAATATAAATTAATTGATGCTGTTACAAAGTATAAGGACATAGCCTCATTTAACAGAAAAACAATTGACACAAAATGGGAAATACCTATAGATAACATAAAAATAAAAATAACACTCCCATCAGGAGCTACAAAGGAGCAGTTAAAAATTTTTGCCCATGGGCCTTTAACAGGTGATTCTACTATATTGGATAATAGAAATGTGGAATTTAAGGTGCCGTCAGTTTCACCAGGTGAATTTGTAGAAACTTTGGTTGTATTTCCTGTAAAACTTGTCCCAAATTCAAGTAAAATAGTAAATGAAAATGCATTACCTGGAATAATGGCAAATGAGGGTAAACTTGCAAGTGCGGCTAATGAGGCAAGAGAGCAAGAAAGAATAGAAGAACAACTTTCTAAGAAGCAACAAATTGAGAATCAAAAGGTTGAGATTGAGAATCAAAAGCGGGAAGAGCTTGACCGAATACAAAGGAGTTCTGATGCCAAACCATGGATGATCTTTTATGTGGTATTAGGAGTTTTAGCAATCGTTTTTCTATATTTTAAGTATGATAAAGAACCTAAACATAACTTTTATGGTAAATACTTCAGAGAGCTTCCAGGAGAATACACACCTGCTGAAATGAGTGTATTAATGTACTTTGGCAAAGTACATACAAGGGATATTATGGCCACACTTATGGACCTGGTTAGAAAAAAACAATTTTCCATTGAGAAGAATGAATCTATCCAAAAAAATAAGTTTATGAGCAAAAATATAATTAAGTATAAATTTAAATTAATTGAAAAAATACCAACTGTTCCTTTGAAAAAACATGAGAAATTTTTAATAAGTTGGTTTATATATAAAGTAGGATATGGAGGATGTATTAGCCTTGACGATATAGAAAAGTATGTTAAAGGAAACAGTACAGCTCTTCAATTTAAGGAGGATTATAATAAGTGGGTAAAACTTGTAAAAGAAGATGCTGATAAATATGTATTTTTTCATAAAACACCTATAAAAATGAGGATATTAGGCATTTTATTAGGAATTTATTATATAATAACTGAAATGGTATATGAGGCATCTACGCTTATGTCAATTTATTATTCAATAATGTTATTTCAGGGTATTATATTAATTGTTTTGTCTATAAGAATGAAAAAAAGATCAGACTTTGGTAGTCAGCAGCATGCAAAGTGGAAAGCATTTAAAAACTTTTTAAAAGATTTTAGTAGGTTAGATAAGGCTGAAATTCCGGCTATTGTATTGTGGGAGCACTACCTTGTTTATGCTATTTCACTTGGAGTTGCAAAGGAAGTTATTAAGCAGCTACCAATAATCTTTAAAAATGAAGACCTAAATAATAACCAGCTTACTTATATGTATGGAACAAATTATGATTACTTTGTTGGGTTTGAGACAATGTTTAATAATACTATGCATACTGTAAATAAATCGGTTTCTAGAGCACAAAGCAATTCAAGTTCTAGTAATTCATCATCCTCTGGTGGAGGAGGGGGATTTAGTGGCGGTAGCTCCGGAGGCTCTGGCGGTGGTGGTGGAGGTGGTGCATTTTAATGATAAAAATAAGGAGGTGTACTAATGTTAGTTCTTGTAATTATAGTAGCTGTAATATTACTAATAATAGTTTTTTTATATAATAGCCTTGTAGGTAATAGAAATAAGGTTAAAAATTCTTGGGGGCAAATAGATGTACAATTAAAAAGAAGGTTTGATCTTATTCCAAACCTAGTTGAAATTGTGAAAGGTTATTCAAGCCATGAGCGTAGTACTTTTGAGGGCGTAACATCAGCTAGGACAAAATATCTTTCCTCAAGCACTCCAGAGGATATGATGAAGGCAAATGGTGAATTAACAACAGTACTTGGGAAATTGTTTGCAGTAGCTGAGGATTACCCCGAGCTTAAGTCAAATATTAATTATCTTGAACTTCAAGATGAATTGTCAAAAACAGAAGATAAAATTAGTTATGCAAGACAATTCTACAATGACGTAGTTATGGAATATAACAATACTGTTCAAATGTTTCCTTCGAGCATTGTTGCAAAGCTGTGTAGTTTTAAGGAAGAGTCGTTTTTCAATGTAGATGAGGATGAAAAAAGTATTCCACAAATTAAGTTTTAAAGAGATTGATAAATGAATGGCTAAAATCGAAGAGGTTTTGTACTCTTAGATTTTAGTCATTTTAATATGAACTTATAATGTTACAAAATATATCTAATTTAGTAAAAGTTTATGATATAATGACATTGTTACAATTATAAAAAATAAAATATAACAAAATAAAGACTGTGGGGGAGTATAAATTTTTAACTTGTCACTTGCCACGTGGGTGGCACCATAATTAAAGGGGATACAAATGAATGTGTTGATAGTAGAGGATGATTTGCTTCAGAGAAAAAGTTTAAAGAAAATGCTACAGCAAATAGATAAAGGTATAAATATATATGAGTCTTTTGATAAAGATAAGGCTTTAGAAATTACAAGCCTATACAGTATAGATGTTTTTTTTGTGGATATATGCTTAAGTAGCTCATCTGGAGTAGACTTTGCAATAGAGATTAGGAAGATACCTAAGTATGAGTTTAGTTTTATTATTTTTTTAACGACACATGCTGAATATTTAATAAAGGCATTTAAAGAAGTGCATTGCTATGATTATATTCTAAAACCATACAATATGGCTGATGTAGTGAATATGACAAAACATTTTAAATCACATATCGAAAAAGAAAATGCAAAGAACAAAGTAAAAAAATACATAGTAATTGAAGTTAAAAGGGGTGTCAATGTAAAAATATATGTTGATGAGACAATTTTTATAGAGGTTTATCTTCGTAAATGTATGATACATACAATAAATGGTGTTTATAAAGTTAATAATTTAGCGCTTAGTAAAATTCTTAAGATTATAAATTGTAATAATATAATTCAGTGTCATAAATCATTTGCAGTGAACGTTAATTATATAAAGAAAATAGAGAACGTTGATAATAAATTAAGTGAAATTTATTTCGAAAATTATGATAAAAACGCACCTTTAGGTTACAAATTCAAAAATGAAATAATGAAACAATTTCAGTAATTAAATTGAATTTGTTATAAAAAGGAAGGTATGAGATGATAAGTGTTCTGCAATATGCCTTAGCTAGTTTTATTGAATTGATTATATTTATGCTATTATGGTCAAAGTTTTGTGCGAAAGAAGAAAATAATTGGTGGAAAAATTTATCTATAATATTAATAGAAATAGTTATACTAATGATAATAAATAATGTCAATGTTTATGTGGATTTTTTTATTAGGTATATTAGTATGATAATCTTAATAAAGGTAATGTATAAGAGATCCTTTATAAGGACAATAGTAGAATTTATTGTATTATCATGTGTTAATATGAGTTTGCAGATAATTCTAATTGCTTGTTCAAATTTTATGGGTTTTCCATATTCACATAAATTCGTATGGAGGATTACTCTTCTTTTTATTGAATTAATTTGTGCTGTTATTATATCAAAATGTAATTATAGTAAAATAACAAAGAAAGTTATGAAGTTGGACTCTAAGATATTATATTACTTTGCAATTAATTTAGGGTTATATATTGTATTTTCTAAATTTATATGGGAATATAACAAAAATATAATATTAGATAACCTCTTAGTATACATTTTTATTATATTAGCAATGATATCGTTGAATATATTTTTATACTATTATATTATTAAAATAAGTGAGGATAAAAAGATTTTAGAAATTCAGAACATGTATAAACCTATATTACTTGATATAGTAGAAGAGACTAGGAGAAAACAACATGATTTTAAAAATTATTTAAATACTTTAAATGCAATAGTAGAAGTAAGTAGCGAAAAAGAAGTTAAAAATGAATTAAGAAAGTATATTATGTCACTTAAAGATTCAAATGATATTATTGAAGACATCATATACATAGATAACATTATTATTAAGGCTATAATATACAATAAACTTTGTGATGCAGAGCGATTAAATGTGAAATTTTTATTTAATGTGACAAATAATTCATTGGATAATAGTTTAAATGATTATGAAATTTCAGATATACTAAACAATCTGCTTGACAATGCTTTCCAAGCAGTTATAAATGGTACTGAAGATAGGATTGTTATATTAAATATATGTTCAGAAGGAAATGCTAATATTGTAGAGGTTAGAAATAGTGGAATAACAATAAAACCAGATAATATAGAAAACATATTTAAAAGAGGGTTTTCTACCAAAAATGGTGATAATCGGGGATATGGTCTTTTTAATATTAAAGAAGTAGCTAAAAAAAATGGCGGGGATATTCAATTATCTTTTGAAGATGGTTATACTGTTTTTAAAATATTATTCAATCAAACCTCTAAAGTTACTAATATATCAAATATAAGTAACGTTAGTCTTTAATTTATTTAGAATAATCAACCAAGATATAGGTATTAAGATGGATGTTAATTTTATAATCCATCTTTTTGTTTTAATATAACTAATTAGAAAAAATTCAAGGTAAATGGGGGGACATGTGTGAGAATATTTTTCAAATATACAGTCAAAAGTATGGTTGAAAAAAAAGCTAGATTTTGTTTGCTGATTTTGGCTATAGCAATGAGTACAGGGTTATTAGTAACAGTTTCATGAACAGTTAAAATTGCAATTAGCAGTTTTGAAAAACCAATGACAGAATCCTATGAGGGAAAAGATATAGTTATATCATCTAAAGGGGCTGGGGCTTTCTTTAATCCTAGAGATATAAAAGAAATAGGAATTAAAAATATAAATTCTGAAATAGACTTAGCAGCAACAACTAATGGAGAGGAAATAAACAATGTAACAATTAGAGGTAAGGAAGACAAAAACATAAATAAAGATAATTTAATTGAAGGTAACTTAACTAGATTCATTGGAGAAAAGTGTATAATTTCAAAAAGAACATCTGAGGATAAAAAATAAACTTTAAAGTTAATAAAGGGGAGTTTATATCAATTATGGGGCCATCCGGAGGATGAAATGTTAGACATAATTGGTATGCAAGATAAGAGAAAACTTACTCCAAGGGAATTATCAGGGGGACAGCAACAGAGGGTTGCTATAGCAAGAGCTTTAATATTTGAACCGGAAATAATATTTTTGGATGAACCAATTGGAAATCTTGATTCAAAAAATGGAACAGATATGATGAATTTATTTAAGAAAATAAATAAGAAATATGGTAAAACATTGATACAAGTAACTCACTCTGAAGAGGCTGCAAAATATGATACATCTATTATAAAATTGATTGACGGAGAAATAGTAGATAGGGAAGAGCTTGTAAAAGAAGTAATGCAATAAGTAATGGTGATTTAACTTGTCACTTGCCATTGATGTGTCACCAATATTCCGTTCATGAGAAAAAACGTACGTTATGAGGGTTTTAGGTTGTTTTATATAAAAAGAATAGTAAAATATAAATGTGATGTTAAGTTATATACAAGGAGGCATATTATGGACAATGAAGTATTGAAAATTGATAATCTTAAAAAAACAATTGGTAAACGTACTATAGTTTCAGATATCTGTTTTGAACTAAAAAAAGGAGAAATATTTGGGTTTCTAGGACCTAATGGAGCTGGAAAATCTACTACTATTAAGATGATTGTTGGGCTATCAAAAATTACTGAGGGAACTATTTACGTGGGTGGATGCTCAGTTAAGGATGATTTTAAAGGGGCAATGCGTAATATTGGGTGCATAGTTGAAAATCCAGATATGTATAAATATATGTCTGGAATGGATAATCTTAAGATGTTTGCTAAAATATATGAAGGTGTGGATGAGGCACGTATCAATGAAGTAGTGAAAATTGTGGATCTTGAGAAAGCGATAAATGACAAAGTAAAAACTTACTCGCTTGGAATGAAGCAGCGATTAGGAATTGCCCAAGCACTTCTTCATAGTCCAAAACTTCTTATACTTGATGAACCTACTAATGGACTTGACCCAGCCGGAATTAAGGAAATGCGAGTGTTACTTCGTAAGTTAGCATCAGAGACTGGTCTTACAGTGCTTGTATCTAGTCATATCTTAGGAGAAATGCAACAGATGTGCGACCGTGTTGGTATAATTAATAAAGGTAAAATTATAACTATAAAATCTGTTGAAGAACTCCTTAATATGACAAAGGAAGATGATAAAACAGTTTTGGTATTAGAATCAGATGATAATGAGAAGGCAGTTTCACTTCTAACAGGCATTAATATAAATAGTAGCATATTAGGTGATGGAGTACATATTGAAACTACTAAGGAACGTGTACCTGAAATAGTTACAACCTTAACAACGGCAGGTATTGCTATTTTAGGAATGGATAAGAAAGAGACACAATCGCTTGAAGATGTATTTATGAAACTTACAGGGGAGGGCAAATAAAATGGGTAGTTTTTTTACACTTGTTTCAATAGAAAACATGAAATTGTGGAAAAGAATCTCTACAAAAGTAATGTTCTTAATAATGATTATACTTATATTAGCGGCAACTGGTGTTTATAAATATTACACTGTGTCACAGAAGGTTCCTAATACTATTAAAGTTTCGCAAAATTGGAAACAAGAATTGCAGACTAATATAGTACTACAAAAGATTGAACTAAAGCAGGCACAGGGTAGTACGAATAAGATGGCAAAAGCATCTATAGGGTCACTGGAAAAGGTAATCGCAGAAGGTGAATATAGTGTTAAAAATAACATCAAACCAGAAACTCAAAAAAATGTTTGGTCAAGAAGTACGGATTTTGCTTCAAAGGCTGGTTACGGTGGAATTATTGCGCTTTTCGTAATAATAGCATGTACAGCATTAGTTGCGGGCGAATTTTCAGAAGGCACAATGAAAATGATGATATCAAGACCTTATAAACGTTATGAGATTCTTTCTGCAAAGCTAGTATCTACGATAATTTATGGTCTTGAACTTTTGGTAGCAACATTTTTATTGAACTTTGTAATGATGGGTATATTATTTGGGTTTAGTGGCATGGGGGCTAAGGAGATGTTGTGGACAAGTAGCAGCATAATATATGTTCCAGCAGCATTAAAAACGATTATTGTATTTTTACTTGATTATCTTCAAGTACTTAATTATGTAATAATAGCTTTTGCAATTTCGGCAATATCCCGTTCTCGATCAATTGCAACTGGATTTTCTTTATTCTTGCTATTCGTTGGTAGTGGCATAGTGCAATTATTAGCTATATTTTTCAGTTGGGGTAAATATCTTCCACTTGGGATGTCTAATTTTTCTGCATTTGTTACTTCAGGAGCACCTATTGGTGGAATAACAATGACATATGCTATTGTACTATCAGCAATATATTTTGTAATATTCGCATTTGCCGGTTTTTATGTTTTTGAAAAGCGTGATATTTAAATTTGTATAATTAGTATTTAAGTATAATTATAAAAACAGCGAGAGCAAAAATGTTCTCGCTGTTTTTATAATTATAATAGAATGGCATATAGTTGATCGTTTACATAAATTAGACTATCTTATTAAATAAATATTGACAAAAAAAACACCTTAAAGTATAATATTTTAAAACAAAGAAAATAAATTTGAATATTGTGAAAACTTTGATAGGGAAAGTAAGCATTCTTCATATTCTAAGAGAGTGGGGACGGTGTAAACCCATAAATGGTTAATGTTGAAACTCACCCTTGAGTTGTAAGTTGAAGTTATATTGTTTATATGTTGTATAGAAACAGTATGGGGTAAGCCGTGCCGGCGTATATTAATTATACACCGTTATAAAATGAAGATATAAAAATGGGTGGTACCGTGATAGACTTTTCGCCCCAAGGGGATGAGGTCTTTTTTTTATACTTAAAATTCTAATTTATATAAAATTGAAGGAGGTACAAAAATGAAAGCTGCGGTTGCAATAATTAAGTGTTTACAAGAAGAAAATGTTAAAATAGTGTTTGGTTACCCAGGGGTTCCGGTGGGACCTTTATATGATGCATTAAGGAACTCTGATATACAGCATATATTGGTAAGGCATGAACAAGCAGCAGGCCATAGTGCCAGTGGATATGCAAGGGCTACAAGGTCTATAGGAGTATGCATTGCAACGTCAGGCCCGGGAGCTATTAATCTTATAACGGGAATTGCTACTGCATATGCAGATTCTATACCAATGATTGCAATAACAGGACAAGTGCGAACAGACCTAATTGGAAAAGACGTTTTTCAAGAAGCAGATATAATTGGAGCAACAGATTCTTTTACAAAACATAGTTATTTAGTTAAGGACGCAAAAGATATACCTAGGATTATGAAAGAAGCATTTTATATAGCAAGAACTGGAAGACCAGGCCCGGTACTTGTGGATGTACCATTAGATATTCAAAATACAGAAATTGAATTTGAATATCCAAGTGAGATTAATATAAGAGGGTATAAACCTACTATAAATGGAAATAAAAGGCAAATAAAAAAGGCATTAGAAAAGATTAAAAGCAGCAAGAAGCCTCTTATTTGTGTCGGCGGCGGAGTAATGTCGGCTAAGGCTGAAAAGGAACTAACAAAGTTTATAGAAAAATCTAATATTCCAATGGTACACACATTAATGGGTAAGGATGGAATACCATCAAAATATTCTTATAACGTTGGATTAATTGGGTCACACGGTTATAAATATGCTAATAAAGCAGTAGCTGAGGCAGATGTTCTAATTCTTGTTGGTACAAGAGTTGCTGATAGAGCAACAGGTGGGTCTAAGAGCTTTGGAAAAATGGCAGATATTATTCATATTGATGTTGATCCAGCAGAGATAGGTAAAAATCTAAGCGCGCTTATTCCTGTAGTTGGGGATTGTAAAAATATATTACAAGAGCTTACTGATGGAGTAACGAAAACTGATACAAAAATGTGGATAGAGCAAATTAACTTTTGGAAAAATGAATATGTTAAAATTAGGCCATCGCGCGAAAAAGTAAATCCACAATATGCATTAGAACTTTTATCACAAATGATAGAAGAAGATGCTTTGATTACAGCAGACGTTGGGCAAAATCAAATCTGGACTTCTCATTATCTTGATATGGTGGGTGATAGAAGATTTTTGACTAGCGGTGGACTTGGAACAATGGGATATTCTATTCCTGCATCAGTTGGCTGTAAGCTCGCTTTTCCAAAGAGACGTGTTGTTGCAGTAATGGGAGATGGAAGTTTTCAAATGAGCATGTCTGAGCTAGGTACTATTAAACAAAATCATTTAAATATAATATTTTTATTATTTAATAATTCAAATCTTGGTATGGTACGTGAATATCAAAGCAATGTATATAAAAATACTTATGGAGTAAGTTTATATGAAAATCCTGATTTTGTAAAATTGGTAGAAGCTTATGGATTTTGCGGAAAAAGAGTTAACACCAATTCAGAATTAAAAGGGGTTCTAGAGGAAGCTATGGTAAGTAATAAAACTTTTTTGATAGAATGTATTGTAAGTGAAGAAGAAAGCACATTATAGAAGGGAGTGGGAAATTATGAATAAATACATTTTATCTATATTAGTTGAAAATCATCCAGGTGCTTTAAGTAAAATGGCCGGTTTATTTACGCGTAGAGGTTATAATATTGATAGTTTAACTGTTAGTATTACAGATGATCCTAGTATATCGCGTATGACAATTGTAGTCAGCGGCGATGAACAAATCACTGAGCAAATTGTAAAACAATTGAACAAATTAGTTGATGTAATAAAAATATTAGAGCTAAGTCCTGAAAAATCTATTTCTAGAGAAGTGGCGCTCATCAAAGTAACGCTTGATCAAAGTACTAGATCTTTTATTATAGAAACAGTAAATATATTTAAATGTAATATTGTAGAGATGAATGTAAAGAGTATTATTATTGAAATTACTGGTGATGAGGAGAAGGTATCTTCATTTATTGAATTAATGAGGCCGTATGGAATTAAGGAAATTGTCCGTACAGGACTTGCGGTGCTTCAACGACGTTCAGAAATAGATTAGTAAAATCGTACAGGACAAATTCATACAAAATTTCCTATATTTTAAGTATTAATACGTAATATAGTGTAATATAGTAGAAAGTTATTAGTATTACTTTGTGAAAGGAGATATTATGGATAATGATAAATTAATTCATTTTAAAAATACAATTCCAAAAAAGTTAAGCGGTTTTATAGAACCAGAGTTATTTCTTAAATATGAAGTAAAGAGAGGGCTTAGAGATGTTGATGGTCATGGAGTACTTGTAGGTTTAACGGAAATCAGTCAAGTGAATGCTTCTATCGTAAAAAATAATAAGACAATTCCAGCCCCAGGTGTTTTAAAATATAGAGGTATAAGTATTGAAAATTTAGTGGATGGATTTTTAAAAGATGGTCGATTTGGATTTGAAGAGACTTGTTATTTATTGCTTTTTAGTGAGCTTCCAAAGAAAGATGAACTTAAAAACTTTACAGGTTTACTTTCTAAATATCGAAATCTTCCAGATGATTTTGTTCGGGATATGATACTTAAAATGCCAAGTAAAAATATAATGAATTCACTCGCAAGAAGTATATTAGCTCTTTATAGCATAGATGATAAAGCAGAGGATACTTCTGCAAGTAATGTTTTAGAACAATGCATGAGGCTTATTGCTTGTTTCCCACTCATGGTGGTTTATGGTTATCAGGCACTATCACATTATCATAACAATAACAATTTACTTATCCGTAGCCCACTTGAGGAGTTAAGTACAGCTGAGAATATTTTGTACATGCTACGTGATGATAGTAAATACACTAAACTTGAAGCTACAATACTTGATCTTGCATTAGTGCTTCATGCAGAGCATGGTGGTGGTAATAACTCTACATTTGTTACACATGTAATAACATCTTCGGGTTCCGATACTTACTCAGTAATAGCTGCTGCACTTGGTTCTTTAAAAGGGCCAAAACATGGGGGCGCAAACATAAAAGTTGTTCAAATGTTTGAAGATATGAAAGAGAAAGTAAGTGATTGGAAAGATGATGCAGAAATCAAACAATATTTATTAAAGATATTAACTAAAGAGGCATTTGATAAAACCGGATTAATCTATGGAATGGGTCATGCTGTTTATTCAATATCTGATCCAAGAGCTGTTATTTTTAAAAAATACGTTGGAAGACTTGCAAAAGCTAAAGGTTTAGAAGATGAATATAATCTTTATGCAAAGGTAGAGGAACTAGCACCTATTGTAATTGCAAGTGTTCGAAAGATTTATAAAGGTGTAAGTGCTAACGTAGATTTTTACTCAGGCTTTGTATATAGAATGCTTGGAATACCAGATGAGATGTTCACCCCTATTTTTGCTGTTGCCAGAATAGCTGGTTGGAGTGCTCACAGGATTGAAGAAATAATAAATAATGGTAAAATTATTAGACCTGCATATAAATGTGTTTCAGGAAATAGTACCTATATTCCATTAAGTGATAGATAATAATATATTTTATATATAAGCAATAAAAAGAAGGACAACTATACTGTCTTAGTGGCAGATGAGTTGTCCATTTTTTATTGACTAAAATTGTTATATTACATATAATGGTGCTTGGCGTAAATATAGATTTTTGTAAAGGAGTAAATGTATGACTAATATATTTAACATTTTAATAGGATTATTTATTATTTTTATATTGTGGGTTTTAATTGAAGCTCAGGTTTATAGAGTTCGAAAAATTAAAATAAAAAATAGCAAGATACCGAAAGGATTCAACAATTTTAAAATAATTTTTATTTCGGATATGCATTATGGAAAAGGTTTCAGCAGCAACAGATTAATAAACATAGTAAATAAGATTAATAAAATAGAGCCAGATATAATAATAATAATAGGCGGAGATTATTTAGACATTTCAATAAAAAGTAATAGGAATGTAAGTAAGTATTTAGACAAGGAAATTCAAGTCCTAAAAGGATTAAAAGCTAAGTTGGGAATTTTTACAGTACTTGGGAACCACGATTATTTTAGAGGAAAAGAGTATTTGTTAAAGAAACTTAATTCAAATTCCTTTAAGATACTTAAAAATGGGAAGGAATTAATAAGTAAGGGGGGAGATATTATAGAACTAATAGGCGTGGATGATTTACTTGAGGGAATTCCAGATGCCAATGTGTTAAAAAAAGCAAGTGACAATTTTACAATTGCTATATCACATAATCCAGACTTTTTTAGTGATTACAAAAATGTTATTAATTATGACTTAGGTTTTGCAGGACATACTCATGGGGGGCAAGTAACTTTTTTTGGATTATATGCACCATATACATCATCTAAATATGGACAAATGTATTGCAAGAAGATAATTCATGAGACAAATAGAGATATAATATTAACTAATGGCATTGGCAATGGGAAAATTCCTATAAGATTTTTTGCTATTCCAGAAATCGTAGAAATTGATTTAGAAGTCTAGGTTTCTATAAACTGCACAAAAAACCATAGTATAAACATTTTTTTAATGCTTACACTATGGTCAATGTGAAATTAAATACTATACATCTAATTACAAATTTACATCATGTATATTTTTGGTTATGCTACTATTTCTTTAAGTAATTTTGAAAAGTATGCTGCATGGGACTTTTCTTCTTCAAGAATTGTGAACAATATTCCAGAAATATCATTTTGAGATACTTTTTCGTACATTTGTGTATAGATACTTATTGTAAGTTCCTCTGTTTTAATTGAATAAGTAAGTGCTGCTTTTAAGTCTTTGAAAGCATCACTAGGTTGCTCTTTTTTATTGAAAACTTGATTTTCAATTAAATTTTTCAAGTATTTTGTTACTTCTATATCAAAGAGATAAGTGGAATCCATTTCATTACCAGTACTTAAATCAGTAAAAAGTTTTGTAAATTTTTCTTTGTGAATAAATTCTTGACCAGCAGCAACTAATAAAAAATCTTTTATTTTTCCAGTTGTATGTTTAGCACCATTGATGTAGAAATCATATCCTTCTTCTTCCATTAATATGGAAATTTTCAACATTTCAAGACCACTAAAAGTAGTATTTGTCATAAGATCGCTCCCTTTCTTTTTTGCTTAATAGCATATTTTGCATAAAAAGCCTCAAGCTAATATTAACTTTCTTTTGTTAAATATTCAAGACTATTATAAAAATTCCTTTTTAATTTAATATTTAGATAGAATTAAAAAGGAATTTTTATAATTCGTAATTATATTTGTAGGTTTTTCTTTTTTATTTTTATAGGCATATATAATTTATAAAAATCAGCCGCCGTAAGGATTAAAGGTGGCCCATAATAGCTAAAAAAATCAATCATTTTGGTACCGTTTCCAACAGAAGGGTTTGCATAAACAAGTTGCTTACTAAAAAAGACTATTCCAATAGTACAGCCTATTATTTTAATATTTATATTTAGTTTAATGTTATTTAGCCTTGACTCAAAAATAAAATTATTTATATTATCAATAACTACTTTTCTAGGATAACTTAGATTAATAATTTTAATTATAACAAACTCCTCCTCATATATGTTTTACCTTAATAATTATATAGTATTATTAATTTACTAAAATGTTCCAATAAGTAAAATAAATTAATTGTATTAATATTTTTGAACTCTTTAATTTTTATGATATACTTGGTGTTGTAACTTTATGGGTCAAAAAAGGAAAAGATGATAATTATTAATATCACAAGTCATATGGTGTATTTATACAAATAAAAAAGTTTAAAGTAGAATTTATTAATAATTATAAGAATAGTTATATTTATTAGAATGGAGGTATTATTATGAAAACAAATGAATTGCCAAATTATTTTAAAAAGATTGATAATGAACTGTGGTTTGAAGAGGTTGAAGTTGAGAAAAAAAATTTGAAAATTAGTTATAAGGTTAATAATTGTTTTTCTTATTCCAAATCTTCATATCAAGAGGTAGCATTAATTGATACTAATGCATTTGGCCCTTGTCTTGTGCTTGATGGTGTAATGCAGACTACATCTGCTGATGGATTTATATATAATGAAATGATTACACATATTCCTGTACTTACCCATAAAAATCCTAAAAATGTTTTAGTAATTGGTGGAGGAGATTGTGGAGCTGTAAGAGAATTATCGAAGTATGAAGAACTCGAGACAATTGATATGGTGGAGCTTGATGAATTAGTAACAGATGAATGTATAAAATTTCTTCAGGAAATAAGTGGAGGTCCAGATTTTGATAAAAGGATTAATTTTAAGTTCGGAGATGGAGTTGAATATGTAAAGAAGACTGATATTAAATATGATATAGTTATGGTTGACTCACCAGATCCTGAGGGTCCCGCTAAAGATTTATTTGGAGAAGAATTTTATAAAAATGTAAAAAGAACATTAAAAGCTGATGGAGTAATGGTATGTCAAAGTGAATCTCCGATGATTCATCGAAACATAATTGAGAATACAAGAAAAATATTAAAAAATAATTTTAAAATAGTAAAAACATATATCGCTTTTGTACCAACTTATCCAGGTGGAATATGGAGTTTTACAATGGCATCAGATGTTTATGACCCTAGTAATATGGATGTAAATAGATTACCACTGGAAACTCGTTATTTGACAAAAAAAATTGTAAAATCTTGTTTTGATCTTCCTAATTTCATAAGTGATCTTAAATAAATTATTTAATATGTTATTTATTAAGTATATATCGTTAAAAAAGACAACATGAGGGTGGGCAAAAATGAATATTTTCAAGAAAAAATCTTTTGAGCAGATGCAGGATGGAATACATCAGTCTGGTTTAAAGAAAGACCTTACAGCAAAAGACATAGCAGCTTTAGGTATAGGTGCTGTTATTGGAGTAGGAATATTTGTGGCAACAGGTGCAGGAGCACATATTGCAGGGCCAGCAGTTATTATATCATTTGTGTTAGCGGGAATTGTTGCTTGCTTATGTGGACTCTGTTATTGTGAACTTG
>ERZ1463037.10-NODE-10-length-40644-cov-12.707778_pt1 | contig 40644 bp, 41 predicted proteins | sample MGYA00564484_ERZ1463037 | MGnify/ENA primary metagenome ERZ1463037 (study PRJEB39244, sample SAMEA3635151) | Helicobacter pylori | study: EMG produced TPA metagenomics assembly of PRJEB11511 data set (Assembly of a 5300-year-old Helicobacter pylori... | reverse complement strand
TAGAATAATAAGGTTTTAGTATCTCTCTAAGAATATCTAAGTCTAAGCAATACAATTTAGATATAGAAAGTTCAAGTTCTATAATTTTTTTAGGCATAGATTTGTAGAAATATGAGAGATTTGAAATAATAAATTGCTGATAATCAGCATGAGAATTCCAATTTTCAAGCATAAAATAATCCTTCTAGTAAAATATGTCTTTAGGAGGAGGACCGCAAAATTTTACAGACTTGTCAAGTGTTTTATGCAAAAAAAGTGGGGGAATCAATAAAAAATAAGGATACTAAAAATGAGTAATCGCAGGAACTAAGTAGTTTCCGTGAGATCTCTATTTAGGGGAGGGGGAAATTACGTCTATTTTTAGAAAATAATCAAGACTTAGAAGGATTTAAGATACATTTGTGGAAATTAGAGTTAATATTCTTAGTGTTAAAGCAAATTTCAGAAAGAGGGAAAAGATTGAATCCCCATAGTAGTGGAAACGCGGCATCGTTCTTTAGCTTGTTTCAGAAATTGAGCAATTTTAGTGACTATCATCATTTAAGTATATGCTTATGGTGATAGTTTTTATGGGCTCAACATCTGAATCCAAACCTATTCATAATGTGTAATAAATTTACCATAGCTTATCGTCATTTTATGTGCTACAAAAACTTCTTTAATTCATTAAGTTGCCATTCTCGTTCCAAGGTTATAGCATCAATATCATTGGAACTAATTAATCCTATTGTTTTTATGGCATAATCTGATGCTACCATCGCATGTTCTCTCATATGTCCACTTGATACCGCTTGACCAACTACTCTTAATGCTGTTTTCTTTATTTGTGAATCGCACTCACGAGCAATTCTGTGAATTTTAAAGCCAGCCTGCCTTACATCATACATTCTCGCTTTACCTGTTTGCCATAATTCATTTACTATAAATCCATCAACTATTACATCTATCGAATTATAATCTATATCTACAGTGTCCAAAATATGTTTTGCCATTATCAGAGACCATTTCGCTAAATCTACTTGGCTAACTTTTTCATATAATTCATTAATTTTAGCCCTTAATTCGTTATTATCTATTATCTTTATTTTCACTTTTGTTGGCATAGCATACCTCCCTAAAAATATTTGATTATTTACTTCAACATATTTTACAGATGTGAACAACTTATTAGATGGGTGCTATCTTACTTACAGTGTCATCCCAATTTCTGCAAAGAGTTCATGTATATTCCCATCTGGGTCTGCAAATAATGCTGTTCTTTGTCTCCAAGGCATATCCTGTGGTTTATGGATAGGAGTTGCTCCCTTTGCAATTAGATGTGTAAATGATTCATCAACATCATTTGGATTTTCACATGGAAAAGCCAGTTCAAAAACTTGACCAATTACTGCTTTCTCATATTCATTGTTATAAACATACATAACATCTCTCATACAAATAGCAAATCGGACGCCCTCATTTTCAAATTCAACATAATTACCAAGGTCATTTTTAATCTTAAATCCAAGAACTTGATTATAAAAATTTTTCATTTTATCTATATTATTTGTCCAAATCGTAACAAGATTAATTTTTGCTTTCATAATAGTTTCCTCCTTCTTAATTTAATATGTGTATCGTGAATATTATTTTACATTTTCGACATGACCTGTTCAGTGTATCTTTTCTTTAATAATTCTTACAGTTATTATGACGAACTTTACGAATGTTACGACTTAACATTTTCTAATTGTATTTATAGTAATCTAATAATTTTTCAGATTCATTACAACAAAAATTAAATTTTTGAATTTCAGATTTATCAATCCATTGAATTTGCTCTATCTCCAAATTATATTGTATTTGTTCATTTATCTTACCTGTATATACAATTAATACATATCTATTATCTTGATTGATAATATAGACTTTAAATAGTTTTAAGTCCTGAATACTACAATTAATTTCTTCCCTTACTTCTCTTCGAATACACTCTTCTGGTGTTTCATTATCTTCTAATGCCCCTCCAACAGTTTCCCACAAAAGCGAAAATTTTTTTTTAGACTTGCTCCTTTGAGCAATTAAAAGTTTATTATCATTATCTTTAATTATTATTGAGCAACCTATATATGTATTCACTTCAAACCTCCATTTATTTCGTAAAATTTTACTGTACCTTCATAATAAAAGAATGTTATCAATTAATACTCTTCTTTTAAAATTGCCATAATAATCTTATCATGGAATTCTCCATTTCTGTAAAATGCTTGTCTCATAACTCCTTCTGTTTTGAAGTTAGCATTAGTATAGGCTTTAATTGCTCCTATATTTTTTTCTGAGACAGTAAGCATAATTCTATTGAGCCCTAATTCATGAAAAGCATTTTTAGTTATTTCTTTCGTAATAAATGTACCAACACCTTTTTTATGATATGATTTGTCACCAATAAATATAAAGTATTCTCCAGATAAATTTGTTTCGCTTATTTGTGTTATTCCAGTATATCCAAGTAACTTTTTGTTTGTAGTATCTATATCTACTATTGCTTTATTATATGCTAATTTATCTAATAAAAGCGTATCAAACCAATGAGATATTTCATTATCAGTATTCATTTTCTGAAATAGAGATAATGAGTATTTTATAACTTCTTTATCCTTTATCCATAAATAGAAATATTCTTTATCTGATTTTTCTAAAGCTCTTAATTTAATGTCCATATAACTTGCCTCCTATTACACTCATATCAGCATTTAATCAAGTGGCACCATTTAACAGTTACGACACCTTAAATGAAGGATGTGAATCAACTTCAACTTTAAATTATGCTCATATATTATTTTAATTGTTATCTCTTATAACTTTACATGGATTTCCATAGGCTACTTTATTATCTGGAATTGATTTAGTTACAACACTACCTGCACCAACTGTAACATTATTTCCAATATTAACACCTGGTAAAATAATAGTACCTCCACCAATCCAAACATTATCACCTATAGTAACAGGTGCAGTTAATGACTTACAAAATGAAAAAGCACCATTCTCATTTAAAGTGAATCTTTCTGTTGCATTTATTGGATGAAAAACAGTATAAATTTGTACATTAGAAGCAATAAGTGCATTATTACCAATAATAATTTTATTGCAATCTAAAAAAGTACAATTCATATTAATCTCACAGTTATTTCCTATATATATATTATTTCCATAATCAATAAAGAATGGAGCTGTAATCCATAAATTTGCCCCTCTTGAACCTAAAAGTTCGTTTAATATTTGTTCTTGTTTTTCTTTCAATTCATAATCTAATTGATTATATATTCTTATTAAATTTTTAGCTTTATGCCATTGTTTTAATAACTCTTCATCACCACAATTATACAATTCCCCAGCTAACATTTTTTCCCGTTCTGTCATACTCATTCCCCCATTTTATATAACAATTTTTGATAAAAAATAAAATACAAGTATGTCCTTATTTAATTATATAGAATATTAATATAAATCTCAAATATTTTACATAAAGACATCAATTTTAAACACAGCATAATTTTCAATGAGGCAATGCACTATTTACTATAAATAAAGTTAAATAGTACTGTATTTCCATTTACGGCCATCAACCTATTATTACCGTATATAATATTGCCTTTAATTTTGGATCAAGTTTTAAAACACAAAGGTAATTAGGCGAGGGCCCCACTCTACTAATTACCTTTGTATTTTTTATTTATAGTTACAGAGTATAAGAATGTTGCAAATTACATTTCTATACTTCAAATCCAGTTCTATCTTCTTCTGTAATTTCTCTAATTACTTTACATGGTACACCAGCTGCCATTACATTTGCTGGAATACTTTTTGTAATAACACTACCCGACCCTATAATTGTATTATCTCCAATATTAACACCTTGATTTATATTAACTCCTGCTCCAATCCATACGTTATTGCCTATCTTTACAGGTTTTGCATAACAACCACCTGCTACTCGTTCTTTTGCATACATTGCATGATTAGATGTATAAATTCCAACTCGTGGTCCAAATAAAACATTATTTCCTATATTTATCTCTCCACCATCTAACATTACACAATCGAAATTGGCATAAAAATTATCTCCTATTGCAATATTAAAACCAAATTCACATCGAAAATTTGGTTCAAAATGTACTCCATCTCCAATACTTTTCAGTAGCCTTTTTAATATTTCTTCTCTTTCATGATTGGGTTTACCAAAACTATTATTATATTCATTTGTAAGAAATACCGTATTTTCTCTTGTTTGAATTAATTCTGTTGTTAAATCGTTATACATTTTACCAGATAAAATCAATTGTTTCTGTTCTTCTAAAGTCATAAGATAACCTCCAGCCCACTATTATAAAAGGTATATTCGCTAATAACATTTGTTTGTTTTTCATTTATTAATCTACCCCATCTTATTAATTATTTTAGAGTTTTGTTAATACAGATTATTTTACTGTTCCGTCATATTGAAAAAATATTGTAAATTAATAATCTTCTTTTAAAATTGCCATAATAATCTTATCATGGAATTTTCCATTTCTGTAAAATGCTTGTCTCATAACTCCTTCTGTTTTGAAGTTAGCATTAGTATAGGCTTTAATTGCTCCTATATTTTTTTCTGAGACAGTAAGCATAATTCTATTGAGTCCTAATTCATGAAAGGCATTTTTAGTTATTTCTTTCGTAATAAATGTACCAACACCTTTTCTATGATATGATTTCATTCTTTATCTGATTTTTCTAAAGCTCTTAATCTAATATCCATATAACATGCCTCCTATTACACTCATATCAGCAGTTAATTAAGTTGAAATATCTAACAGTTGCGACATTTATGAATATTATGAACCAATAATCATAATATTTAAGTCCTATATAGATTATTAATCAATTATGATTATGATAATACAATGCCTTTTTCTATTTTATTTCCTTTTAAAAATTCTTTTACCTCAAGAGGTTTCCCCCCTGGAAACTGTAATATTTCTATAATCAGAATACCGTTATTGGTGGCGACTGTAATTCCTTCATTATTTGCATCTATGATATAACCAGGTGGTTTAATAATATTTGCCTCCAATGACTTGGATTTGAATATTTTAATTGAAATATCTTTATAATAAGTATGAGCAGTTGGCCATGAGTTTATATTTTTATATGGCCAATAACTCAATCCTCTTATTAAATTATGTATTTTAATACTACTGTCATTCCAATTAATCTTTGCCATTTGCTTGTTTAACATCTGTACATAAGAACTTCCATCACTCTGTTGTTTTACCCCACAAATTTCACCTGTTATAATTCCATTTATTGTTTCCTCTAACAGTTCAGCACCGTTTATTTTTAATAAGTTGTACAATTCTCCTGCTGTCATAGATTCAGATATGTCAAACTCACTTCTCATAAGTATATCACCCGTATCTATACCAGTATCCATTAGTATAGTTGTATTTCCAGTTGTTATTTCCCCATTTATTAAACTCCAATTTATTGGTGCTGACCCCCTATACATTGGGAGGAGGGATGCATGTAGACAAATACATCCGAGTCTTGGTATGTCAAGTATTTGCTTAGTTATGATTTGACCATATGCTACAACAATAATAAAATCTGGTTTTATTTCTTTTAATTTATCAATAATTACAGAGTCTGTTCTTATTTTTTCCGGCTGGAAAATTGGAATTTGATTCGATAATCCGACCTCTTTGATTGGTGAAATTGCTACCTTTTTCCCTCTTCCACTTGGTTTATCAGGTTGTGTTACAATCGCACTTACATTATATTTCTCTATCATTTTCTTCAATGAGGGAACTGCAAAATCAGGAGTTCCCATAAAAACTATTTTCATTATTGATACCTCCCTTTGATACTACAAAATATATTTTGTAGTTACACAATATTCTACGATGTTGTCTTAATTAATAGTAATTATAGCATGTTTAATATGTATAATCTTGTTTCATTTGTAATAACACGGTAATTTATTTCAATTTATAATTTATCCCTATTATTAACATACCAAATAACATATATACTTACATAAACAACAGCTAATGTAGTAAGGATCCTTCGCGTTATATATGTAATTCAAAGTAAAAGTGCCGTAAAATTCAATTGAATTTTACGGCGCTTTTAGGAGATTATTTTTAATAATATCTGCTTTTAAATAATATATAATACAAAGTGAAATTTCAATTATAAAAGTCAAAATTGCAATTCCTATACTTAAGTTTGGTAATATTACGCCTAAATTATCAATTACCATAACGGAGTCTTCTTTTGCAAATATAGATAAACCTTATTTCTTAATTCAGGTGGAACTGTATCACAAAGTTTTATTAGTGATAAGTGAGCGTTTCCATCATACTCTAATCCACATGTATCTTGATAAATTCTATAAATCTGTCCATTTTTCTAAGCTTTCTCTGTGCATACTCTTATATAAACTGTAGTTCCCACACCTATAATGGACTCTATATTTACACCATATTCTTCGCCATAATATAATTTTATCCGTTTATCAACGTTCTTTATTCCTACTCCGCCAAGCTTAATATCTTTAGTAGATTTTTCACTTTTTAATATACCTAAATCAAAACCATCCCCATTATCCCTTATTGTAAATATAATATCTTTGCCCTCTTTTTTTACATTTATAAGTATAATTCCTTTTCTATCCACTTGCCTAATTCCATGATAAATCGCATTTTCTACTATAGGTTGGATAATAATTTTCAGAATTTTTTCTTGACTTATGTTATCATCATAATTAATTTCACAACTTAACTTATCACCATATCTCTGCTGTTGAATATACAAATATTGCTTTATATGCTCTATTTCATTAAATACTGTTGTTATCTCATTGCCTCCATTTAGCGATAATCTAAAGAATTGAGCTAACGCTTTTGTAAGTGATACAACTTTCTGCGTATCTTTAAACTCTGCCATCCAAGCAATTGTATCTAATGTATTATATAAGAAATGAGGGTTTATTTGACTATGCAATGCATTTAACTCTGAGGTTCTCAGATACTTTTCTTTTTGAATTATTTCTTCTAAAAGTGTTTTTATTCTTTTTATCATATTATTAAAATGAGTAGCTAAACTTAGTACCTCATAACAACCTTTTTCATCTAACACCACCGGAGTAAAATCATCTTCAATATTTCTCATAGCCTCTTCTAATTTTGCTATTGGCCTAGTTATCCGTCCTGCAAAATAACTTCCACTGTAAGCAATTATAGCTAGGAAAACAATACTTATAACAACTATAGTTTCCATTAAGTTTTTTCTCATCACTTGTAGTTCATTTAAGCTTGAGACACCAAATAAAGTCCAATCAGTGTTTTTAATTTTATAACGCTGAATTACCATTTTCTTTTTTTTATCGTACCCCATTTGCATTTTACTCTGTTTTATTAAATTATCTTGAAGTTTCGGACTCACAAAATAATTTGTATCTTTATGATAAACCACTTCATTACTATCATTTAATATAAAAACATAATCTTTATCCCCTAAATTTAAATCATTTAAAAAGTTATCAACAATTTTATACCTAACATCTATTAATAGCACCCCTAAATTATTACCTTTTATATCTCTTATTTCCTGACTAATTGAAATAACCCAATTATCTTTATCCATTGAAAAATTTTGCATCCTAGCCTTTGTCAAAATGGGCATGTTATTACTATGAATAGCATTAACATACCATTGTTGCTTCATCATATCACTAGACATAGACATATTTAATTTTTTTTCATTAGATATAAGCCTTCCATCTTTACCTACAATAATAATAGATTTTATAGATGAATCACTCTCAATTGTATTATTTAATAAAAAATTTAAATTTCGCGCGGTTTCTACACTTTCTTTTCCTGTTAAATATTTTCTAGTTTCATTATTCTTAACCAAAATATTAGATATCACCTTTAGTTTATCCACATAAAGTTCCACATAACTTCCGCTTTTTTCTACCCCTATTTTTGTAGCATTTAGTTCTTTATTGAGTTCAATATTGAAAAAACTATTATATAAAATAAATCCCATGAGAAAAATAGCTATTAAACTTGCTATAAAATAAAAGCTTGTGATCTGAAATTTTATTTTATTATAAACCTTAGGTTTTTTCATAAATTTACCCTCTTACTTTCTCTTTATATTGATTTGGAGATAAACCGTATTCCTTTTTAAAAGCAGTACTGAAATAGTTGGGATCTTCAAACCCCACAGCCTCTGCTATTTCATAATTTTTCATATCTGTACTAAGTAATATTATTTTCGCCCTTTCCATCCTTTCATTAAATACAAATTCCTGAAAAGGAACACCCATTAGTTTTTTAAAAAGGTTACTAAAATATCCAAAGCTAAGACCCATTTTATCTGCTATTAAAGTTAAAGATAACTGAGGATTATAAATATTATCTTCAATCTCCTTTTGTATTTTCGTCTTGTATCCATTATCATCCTCTAAATTAGACTTATTCTTAAGTCCACTAACAATCGATTTTATCTCCTGCTTATATTTTTCTTCACTTATCTTACTAATTAATTTGGCAAGAACCTGACCTATATCTTTTTTAGATGCAGGTTTTAAGATATAATCATCTACACCCAGTTTTAAAGCCGTTTGAGCATACTCAAAATAATCATACCCAGTAACAATCCCTATTTTTACATCAGGTTTTATGGATTTACAAGCTGCAGCAAATTCCAAGCCATTTATTTTAGGCATATTAATATCTGCCAGAATTAAATCCGGTAATTCTTCCTTAAAAATTTCTAAAGCGACTTTCCCATCAGCAGCTTCTAGTACCTTATATATATTCAGTTCTTTAAAGTTAACAAAAGATAGAATCCCCTTTCTTATAATATACTCATCCTCAACTATTAATAACTTATACATGCTCTCTCCACATCCTACTATTTTAATTATTCATCTTAATTTTAATAATTATACTCTATTTAATTATCGTATGCTTTCGAAAAGATCTTAACTACAAATAAAAGGTTGACCTAAATCAACCCTTTAAAATTTATTCACTTAATTAAGTTTATAAGATCTCCATACCCTGCAGCTTCCATTTTGTCCATTGGTATAAATTTTATAGAAGCACTATTTATGCAATATCTCTTTCCACCTTTATCTTTAGGCCCGTCATCAAATACATGACCTAAATGTATATTTCCACTTCTACTCCTAACCTCTGTTCTTATCATATTATAACTTTTATCCTCTTTAAGTGTAATCACCTCAGGTGCTATAGGTTTAGTAAAACTAGGCCATCCACATCCTGAATCATACTTATCAATCGACGAGAATAGTGGTTCACCTGTTACTACATCTACATATAAGCCGGCTGCAACGTTACTTGCATACTCATTGGTAAATGCTTTTTCAGTATTATTCTCAACTGCCACACTATATTGAACCGCTGTTAATTTCGCTTTTAACTCCTCATTACTAGGTCTAGGATATTTTTTAACATCTATAGTTACCTTATTATCACTAAGCTTTGAGAAATCTATATGACAATATCCATTTGGATTTTTTTCCAAGTAATCTTGATGATACTTTTCTGCTAAAAAGAAGTTCTTTAAAGGTAAATTCTCAGTACTAATCTTAGATGTATATTTCTCTTGCTGCTTTTTAATCACTTTATCAATTACTATCTTATCCTTCTCGTTCTTATAGTATATACCTGAACGGTATTGGTTACCCACATCATTTCCTTGTCTATTTTGAGAAGTTGGATCTATTACCTTAAAAAAATCAGTTAAAAGAGTCTCTAAACTAACCCTATCTGGATCATATAGTACATGTACTGTTTCAGCAAAATTTGTTTTTCCGGAGCTCACCTCTTCATAAGTTGGATTATCTTTATTACCATTAGCATAACCTGAAGTCACATCATATACACCATATATTCTAGCCATATATGCTTCAACTCCCCAAAAACATCCGCCTGCAAGCCATACTTCTTTTAATTTTGATTTATCGTACTTTATATTAGTATTTGGATTTGTAGGTATTTTTGATGTTTTAGTTGCTATATTAGATCCATTATTGCCTTTAGTTTTTACTTTTGATAACACAGGTAGTAAAAACACAACCACTACTATAAAAACTATCCCAACAATTATTCCTAAAAATTTAGTTTTCATAAAATTACCACCTTCCTATATCTAGTGTATAACACGCTACGCTGATTTATTTTACATTCTTAAATTCGGCCTTAATCTGTTCATTGCTATTATGACCTACTAATGTTTTAACCAGTGTTCCATCGCTCCCTATAACTACTGAAGTTGGATACCCTCGAATTTCATACTTATTAGCTATGGTTCCATCCTCATCTAAAAGTACAGTTATATTCTTATAATCTAAACCACTAAACCATTTTTTAAAATCCTCTGAATTTTTCTCTCCCCTGAAACCTGGAGATACTATAGTAATAACTACAAAATCTTTATCAGCTACGGACAATGTATTAATTTCATCTAAGCCTGAGAGGCATATAGGACACCAAGATGCCCAATACTTTATATATACTTTTTTGCCAGCATAATCAGCTAACTTATGATTTACACCTTTAAGATCTTTTAATTCAAAATCAGCTGCTCTTAAGCCTTGATTCGTTACTTTTGCTTCACTATTTGTTTTATTTTCAACATTAGCTTTATTACTTTTAGCACACCCAGCTAAACTTAAAGTTATTAAACTAGCTACCAATAATGTACCTATTATTTTTATATTTATCATTATATTTTTCCTCCTAGTTTATTCAAACAATTTTGTAATCAAATTCAAACTATTATTCATAAGCAATATACCCATTAAAATTATGATTATTCCACCGACAATTTTTATCTTTTCTAAATGTTTATTTAACTTTTTAACATGTCTAAGCAGCACATCTGAGAAAATTGCAATTACTAGAAAAGGAATCATTAAACCTAATGAGTAAATTATCATAAGCCATACTCCATATAATGCCTGCCCCCCTGTTGCTGAAATTCCAAGTACAGCTGCAAGTATAGGTCCTATACATGGAGTCCAGCCAAAACTAAATGAAAATCCTAAAAGGAATATTCCAAGTATTCCATTATCACTCTTTAAAATTAATCTTCTTTCTCTATCTAAACCTTTTAAATGAACTAATCCAGTTTGATGAATACCTAAAATAATAACTATGAGCCCACAAAATGTTATAAACAATTTACTATTGATTAAAGTTCCAAGAGAGCCTGCACCAAATCCTAATATTATAAAGCTTGTAGATATTCCACCAACGAATACTAATGTTTTTGCTATAACAATAATATTTATACTTAGCCTACCTAATTTTTTAATATATTTATCTTTATTCTTATTATTTTGATTTCCTGCAAAAATTGAAATATAAACTGGAAGTAAAGGTACTAAGCACGGTGAAAAGAAAGAAAAGATTCCAGCTACAAAAACCGTACTCATGAATATTTGATTAGTTAACATTCCACCACCACCTTTATTTTCGTTATGTTTATAATACTATTATAATAATATATAAAGTTTTAATACATAGAATATGATAATGTAATCATTTAATTATTCTATATTATTAAGATGTGTTCCTGAATGGCTAAATAAATCAAATTCATTATTATAAAAAATTAGAAAAAAATTGATTTTCATATAAAAAACATATAGAATGATACTGTATTCAAAATGCAAAGTGCAGAGTAGGAAATTGTGCGTTAAGTGCCAGATGGACGGGAAGTTGCCACTGGACGAAAAATCAGAAATGATTTGCGGTATAATTTTTGCATTCCGCTGTCACAATAAAGAGCACCATTCTCTTTATGTGGCTATTTGTCATATATAAAAAAGGAAGAGGTGCTTTATTTGAAAAACACACGGATTTTTATTTTTATGGGATTGCTAATTTCAATACAAATTGTTTTAACACGATTTTTTTCTATACAGACCCCAATTGTTAGAATAGGTTTTGGTTTCATACCACTAGTTATAGCTTCAGTTATGTTTGGTCCAGTTTTAGGAGGTATAACCGCAGCATTTTCAGACATACTTGGGATGATGTTATTCCCAAGCGGAGTTTATTTCCCAGGATTTACTCTTAGTGCATTATTGTCTGGCATAATTTATGGAATATTACTTTATAAAAAGCCAAAAACTATGTTTAGAATAATTATAGCTGTATCTATTATCATAATATTTGTTGATTTAGGATTAAACACTTATTGGCTTTCTATTATTACAGGTAAGGGAGTTGTGGCTCTTTTCATTCCACGTTTAATAAAAAGTATAATTATGTTGCCTATACAGAGTTTATTAATTTATAGTTTCCTTAAGTTCCTACCACAAAATGAATTACCATGTTCTACTTAGTTTAAAATTAAATATTCTTATATATTAAATCTGTAATATTCTATAAATAGCTTTTTCATCTGCCTCTATAAATATATCGTCATTTGGAAGTTTTAATGCTAGCTCAATGCCTTTAGTTTCAAAATCTTTTAAGAAAGATAATACACATTGTCTAATTATTTCTGCAACATTTAACCTTTTAGGGTTTAGTGTAATATCCTCTGAATCAAACTTTGCTAAGCTAAAAAATTCTTCAATTAAACCTCTTAAGACTTCTCCTTTTATATTGATCACTTCTAAATACTCCAAACGTTCCTTGTGACGTAAGCTGTCATCATTTTTAAGCATTTCAATATATCCAAGCATTGAAGTAAGAGGTGTTCTAAAGTCATGAGATATATTAGAAATCATTTTCTTCCTATCCTCTTCATATTGCTTATTCTGTGATACTATTTTCTGAAATTCATCAAGGAGCCTATTCAAATTAATGATTAAATTCTTAACTATCTTATTATTATCATGAATCCTAATTCTTTCATTAAAATTACCTTTGATGACCTTCTCTATATTACTAGAAATACTATGTATTTTTATATTTTGAAATACTATTATTAAAATTAGTATTATAATTATTGCTATCATATATATCATTTCAACTTACCTAACCTATACCCTATTCCCCAAACAGTCTCTATATATTTAGGTTCATTAGGATTGTCCTCTATTTTGTTTCTAACCCTTCTTATATGAACCATCACAGTATTATCATCACCCATATATTCTTCTCCCCAGGCAGCAGCAAATATTTGAGCTTTCGTGAATACTCTATTTTGATTTTCAAAAAGTAGCTTTATTATCTCATATTCTTTTGGCCTAAGATTAATAGTTTCTCCTCTTTTAGTAACTGTATAGTTATCTAAATCAAATTTTATTTCTCCATACTCTATTACCTTATCTACCGTATCTTTACTAGGATTATAGTACATATATCTTCTAAGTTGAGCCTTTACTCTAGCAATAAGCTCAGCTATTGAAAATGGTTTTACTAAGTAATCATCTGCACCTAACCCTAATCCTATGATTCTATCACTTTCCTGCGCTTTTGCAGATACCATTAATATAGGAACCATGCTTTTCATACGTATTCTTCTCATAACCTCTATTCCATCAATATTCGGGAGCATAATATCGAGTATAATTAGCTTAAATTCATCACTTTCCCAAGCATCTAGAGCTTCTTGTCCATCAAAAACATTGAAAACATCATAGCCATCCTTTATTAATGACTTCTTTATCATATTATTTATAGCTTCATCATCTTCTACTAATAATATTTTAACATCTTCCATGACCAACCACCTCATTAGATTTAATTAATTGCTGTAAAATCTGTTAATTTTCTTTTTTAGTCGTCTCCTTAAAAATAAATCTACTTAAAACAAAATAAACAATTAAAGATATTACAATCCATAACCCTAAGCTTATTAATAGCTTGATATCGAATCCATCAACAAATGGACTATAACCTGCCATTCCAAGAATTGAGTCAATAGGTTGTGTAATAAAACTAGTAAATAGATAGGTTAAAATTATTATTATTGTATTTCTTTTGTCATTGCTCAATTGAGTCATCTCCTTTTTCCTCTTTACTTCACAATACTATATTGTTCCGTCATAATATATAAATAATTATACCATAATTTACATAAATTATTTATGCTTATAATTCTTATAAAATCGGAGCATATCACACTTGATTTACATTAGATGATCAATACTTAATACCACGAGTAAACCCATATCTAATGATATGAGTTTACTCGTGTCAATATAAAAGAAGATCGTGATACATTTATAGTTTAGTCATTAATGGTTTTTAGTTAGTAATCTACCGCTATTTATTATTATTTTTGCTTTTGTTCCATACATCTATAACCTTTGAAACAATTAATTGAATAATAACAAAGATAATCATTAATATTGCAAAACGTAATACAGTAGCTAATGAAAATATGCCTCCTTTAAGTCCTAAATAATCATTCACAGCAACACCTATAATAAATGTAACGAACCAACTTATAAAAACAACCCAAGAATTATTTTTTTTAATCTGTCTCATATATTCCCCCCCATAAAAAAACCTTGTAATTAACTACTTTTACTTTGAATTATTTTTTTTATTATATTTTTTTTCAGATTTATACGAAAGATGCCATTGTATAAAATTCAAAATTAAAAGAAAAGCCCATAAACACACGACAGTATTAAATTTTCCATAATGTATCCAAGTGAATAGCAGAACTAGAATATTAATAATTGTTAGAGTCCACTTTGTCTTATTCATTTTCATTTTACTTTTCCTCCTTTAAAACAGAATTAATCTTGATTATAAGCTCTAAAATAGTTATTTGCATTTATTTATATAAATTCATCTAACACCTACAACACATATGTTTAAGATTAGAATGTTACGTACTAAAACTTATAAATTTATAAGCGATAAAAACGATTATCTTCATTATATGTAAATCCAAATTTTTTATAAAAATTATGAAGATCGCTTTTTGCTATTAGTCCAACAAATGATTCCTCTGAGCAATTCATTCTGATGTATCCCATTATTTTTTCCATAATTCTAATACCAATTTTATGTTTTTGAAATTTTGGTGATACAATTATATCGTGAACATAAAAAACTGTTGCTCCATCTCCTACAACTCTTCCGAATCCAATAAGAGTTCCTTCACATTCAACGCATAAACAATAACACGAATTGCTTATTCCTTTTCTGGTAGCGTCTATATCTAATGAACCCCAACCAACTTGTTTCCTTAATTCAATATATTGTTTTGTATCTGGTAATTTCTCACTGATTACAACATTCTCCATAACTCTTCCTCCAAGGTAATCCGTAATTTTTTACTGTTCCGTTATATTGAAAAAATATTATGAATTAATACTCTTCTTTTAAAATTGCCATAATAATCTTATCATGGAATTCTCCATTTTTGTAAAATACTTGTCTCAAACCCTTTCTTTAATTTGCTAATTTTCCATCTAAATTATTTGCGTCACACTAGTCTATAAATTCCTAATATCGCATAAATAATTATACCATAATTTACATAAATTATTTATAATTACAGTTCTTATAAAATTGGAGCATATCACTTTATTAGTCATTCTATTCTCCCCTTTTTATAAGTAAAAATAAATTAGGTAGCACTTTCATAGTAATAATACTAAACAAAATATTATGAGAAATTCATATATCTCTCTTTAGTATAAAGAAGTATAAAGATTAAACAAATTTATATTAAACTATGTTAAATATTTGAGATTTACAGTTATAATGTATATACTTAAATAAGTATACAATGGTAAAATATAATTAAATAAAAATTATATATATGTGAAAGGGGTAGTGTTATATATGAAAAAATATGTTATTTGTGCATAGCAAAGGCTATTGCATAATATATAATAGTTAGATTTATGAAATAGACTTTGCTCAATCCTAAAAAAAACTTTATATTTAGGAGGAGCATAATGAGCTATATTAAAGCAACTGATATATTACCACAAAAACTTTTAGAAGTAATTCAAACTTATTTAGATGGTGAATATTTATATATTCCCAGAAAAGAAAGTAATAAAAAGAATTGGGGAGAAAGTACAAAAATCAAAGAAGAACTTACACTTAGAAATGCAAATATTTATAAAGAATATAAAAGTGATGTTTGTATAAAAATTCTTGCTTTGAAATACTATTTATCAGAAAAGAGTATACAAAGAATTATTTTAGAAACGAGAAAGTAATGTTAGCGATTAAATATGCCATAACGCAATTTTGCGTTATGGCACATTTTCATTTCAGAACTATTCTTAAGGTTGTTGTTTCATTAGCAGTAATAGTATACTTTTATTATAGTATTTAGAGAGGTTGTGTAATTTATATGAAAGATGATAAAATCAAATTAGAAGAAATGAGTAGTTTTTTTAATAATCGTGCTGATGGATATGAAGAACATATGATGAATAATGTAGATGGAGCGGATAAATATTATATTGAAACTGCGAAATTAATACCAAAAATTAATGGGTTAAAACTACTTGATTTGGGGTGTGGAACTGGTTTAGAATTAGATGAAATTTTTAAGATAAATCCAACAGTTATGGTTACCGGAGTCGATTTAGCTAAAGATATGATGGAAAAAATAAAACAAAAACACAGTGATAAATTAAGCCAACTTAATCTTATTGTCGATAGTTATTTCAGTTATGATATGGGTGAGTTCGTATTTGATGTTGCTTTGTCTGTAGAAACACTTCATCATTTCACTCACAAAGAAAAGACTAAATTATATAAGAAAATTTTCAAAAGTTTAAAACCAAATGGTTTCTATATTGAAACTGATTATATAGCTCCAAACCAAGATTATGAAGATTTTCATTTTAATGAGAATAAGAGAATTCGTTCTGAGTTAGGAATAACTGATGGCTTTTATCACTATGATACGCCATGTACTGTGAAAAACCAAATTCAAATGCTTTATAACGTAGGTTTTAAATCAGTAAAAAAAATCTGGCAACATGAAAATACAGTTATTTTATTGGCAATAAAATAATATAAATAAGTGATAAAACCAAATAACCCTCAGCAAGGTTAAAATACCAACGAACAAACTATTTCTAAAATTAAGTCAATGTTTAAGATAGTAACACTGTTGCAATAGCAATACTAGTACATCCTTAACATATTAAACCCCATATCTAATAATGATATGGGGTTATTTGTATCAGCATAGTATGAAAATTATGTATCTATGTTAAGGTTATAAAATATTTTTCAGACTCTCTAAACTATAAATCATTTTTATTTTATCAACGGACACTGGTTCACGTTTCCTATTTAACCAAATACCTTTCAATCCTATCTCATTACATGAAACAATATCTGTATATAAGTCATCACCAATATAATAACATTCTTGTGGATGCTTATTAACTCGATTACATGCTATAGTAAATAATTTTATATTCGGTTTTGCAATACCAACTTCGCCTGCAGTAATAACATCAGTAAAATATTGTTTAATACCCATTTTTTCTAACTTTAGTAACTGTTGCACTAAATCGCCGTTACTTATAATCCCCAGTTTGTATTTTGATAATTGTCGTAAACAAGGTATTACATCGTCAAATGGCATCCAACTATTTTCATAATTAATTAAATATCTCTTAAACGTAGTCATAGCTTCTTCGTCAGATAATTTAATGTTTGAATAGTTGAATAATTCCTTTATTCTTTCAATACGGTGCTGAGCAAATGTTAATTCACCTTTCAAGTATTTGTCAAAATATTTATCAGATATTTGACACCAAAGGTTATAGAAGCTTTTTTCTTCAACTTTAAAATCATTTTTATATTCTATATAAAAAGCTTTAACCCCAAGAAATTCAGAGCGTTTATGGTCTAATAATGTTCCATCTATATCGAAAAAAATCATCCGTTACCTCCCTCATAATACTTAAAACTATTCTTAAAATAAGCTATCATAATACACAATATTCTATGATGTCGTCTTAATTAACAGTAATTATAGCATGTTTAATATGTATAATCTTGTTTTATTTGTAATAACACAGTAATATATTTAGGCTTACAATTTAAAGTCTAGTTCCTGTTTGAATTGGGAATATATTATCAACTTCTTCTATAGATTCTAAGTTAATTCTTAAATATATATCATCCTCTTTAGCAGCTCTTGCTTTAATCTCAGCACAATCTTTTCTCTTATATTCTAAGCATTCTTTTATCTTTCCATAATATCTTAATCCACCCTCAAATTCCTAATATTAAGCACAGTATCCGGTCTTTGATTAGTTGCCCGCGACGAATATGACTTGTTATACCATAACTCTAACCTATTCTTTTTATTAGAATAAATCATCTTAGCCTGTGAGTCCTGGGATAACGTTAAATAGAACCCATTATCCTTATACTTTAATATTTCATATTCCTCTACCGTGTAACCTAAATCACTGAGAATATGATGTATTTTCATATAGCACCACATCTCATATAATAAATATAGTTTTTTAGGAGTCATTTGATAAAGTCCATCGCCTAAAGCAAGTCCCTTGCTTAGCATAATATACTTTTTATAAACTTCTCTATAACCTGGAGCCATTTGAAAAACTAAACTCATAGTCTTTTTACCTGTAAGATTGCTAACATTACTAAATCCATTTTTCAGATATTTATTTAATATAGATATCTTGTTTTTTAAAAACTTATGTAATTCCACTTTATCATCAGTATTGTCACCATTGTTGCAATATAATTTTTATCTTTTCCTTTAATAAATCCATTTTGATTTTCTACAAGCACTCCTGAATGTTTTCTAAGATAAGCAATTGTATTACGGGAAGGTACTCTTGATTTTTCTACTCTTCTTATAGATTCTATAGTTTCTACATTGTGCTTAGAATTTGCTATAATTCTTTTTATAGCTCCTTCTAAATCATCAAATATACATCTCAAAATACTAATAAATTCTGCATTGGTTTGATGATTAGTATCCACCTTCTTCTAGGGTATATATGCCTACCACTCATCATAATCAGGATATTGCTGTGGTCGTTCTCCTTTACTTTCAATTATTCTTGGATTACATTCTTCATTTTCTCCATTTTTCATCTCATAAACTTCTATATTAAACTTCCATACATCACCATAATCAAATATATATAAGAAATTCTGTTTTTCAATTAAGTCCAACTCTCCAATTTTCACTTCATCTGAACAAGGCCCTTCATCACCAATCGGACATTTAAATTCATATTTTGACCATGGTTTTCCATCCATAAAGAATGAATACATATGGTCATCATCAAATTCAAATGCCTGTTGAATTAAAATATGTAAATCATGTAAGGTCTCACGTGCAGATAATTGTATTTTTGACCAAGTTCCCTTACGTAAGGATACCTTAAATGTATATACCCCATCGTTAAACTTAATTTTCCTTCTAGGCAGTGTTCTTTCTAATTCTATATCTTGAAATATAGCCTTGAATGGAACAAAAAATTCTTCTTCAAACACTATATTCCACTCACCATATTCTTTTCTGTGGTTTATATTCCAATCTGTTAAGCTTCTTTTTTTATCTAATATTTTTATTATCTTTTCTCCAACTGGCGTTAGTATAACTTCCTTCACAAAGAAGCCCTTTGCTATCTTATATCTTAATTTGAATTCTACATCCTCAATAACATCCATAACTCCAAAATAGGAAAAATATAATAATAGGGTACTTATATCTCTTGTAAAATCATCTATGTAAATAGTTTTTTTTGCTTTTTCCCCATGAAATGCTTCCATTTTTATAACAGCTTTAGATACATTTAAATTACAAAAGGATTGAAACTCTAGTCTTTCAAAATCACAATCTACCCACAATATCTCTAATAAAAAAATATATTTTTCAAGTTCATTTAACTGTTTGAACAATACAACTCTTTCCGTAGGTTTTAGTACTAATTTGCTACCCTTTACTGTTAATTCCACAAATAATTTGCTTTCTACTACCAAACTGTAAAATAAATGAATCATATGATATGATAATTGATTACTTTTGGGTGTAACTCCCATTTGTTTAACGCTCATTATTTCATTCATTTCAAACAAAAATTTAGTCGATATATACTTAGTAGCTTTTCCTAGTGTTACATCTCTTTTGGATAAATACTCAACAAACTTATCAAAATCTGATAAGAAATTCTTTATCTTTTCGTTGCTTTTAAATTTCATCATGTTTTAATTCTCACACCTTCACCATGTATTCTCTTCCATATTCATTACAAAATACCATAGAAGTTAATTTACATTATTTTATCTTGTTCTATTGTTTTATCTTACTTTTTATTTTTGCTATTTCTTCCTCACTTAACTTAGAGTACTTCTTAATTTTCACAATACTTTCACCATCTAGCAACATTTCTTTTACCATTTCTTCTCTAGCATTGATATCACCTTTTTCTATGCCTTTTTCTATACCTCTTTGTTCTTTAGCTGAAACAACCCATAGATGACAACTATGAGGTACCTCCTTGCTATTTATCTACCTTCGCAAGCTATATTTTAACTGTCTATTTACAGAAACCAAATCAAAGTCCTTATACCTTTGTCCCTGAGCCCAGTTCCGCATGTTTTCATATTCAGCTTGATTAGGATCCACCATGATTTTTAGGAATTCCTTGTATCCAGACACGCCTCCAACATCTTCTGGTGGTGCATTACCCTCACCCATTAAGCAGATTGGATAGTTTTTGTTATACTCTGTGTTAATGTCCTGTATAGTAATTTCATGCTCCCAGTTATCACCAAAGTCATAACAATAAACTATTCGATACTTTTGATTAATATAATCTGAAAGATTAACCTGCAAATCTAAGAGTATTTGGCATTCATCCATCGATTCATAATCCTCTTCAGATTCACTAATAATATTTAAGACACAATTACCTGACTCATCAAAAATATTGAATTGGTACAGATGATAGTTTTTCCAATCAAAAGCGATTTGAATTATTTTATGAAGCTGATTAAATGTAATATCTGTAGGAGCGATAACCCTTCTCCATATGATTTCGGGATATAATTTAAGCTTAACCATTAACTCAACTGCCTCACATCTAAAAATTTCCTCATTAGCAAATATTTTTAGATCATTAGTTAAAAATTCATATGGATTTCTGTAATTAGATTCCTTGCTAATCTTTATCAAATCTTCATTCATTATTCTAGTTGCTAAAGTTTGAAAAAGTACACTTATATCTAAATCATCTTCAAATACCTTTATCCGCTCACAAGCTTTGTTGAGTCGTGCCACATATTTGGGACCTCTTGTCTTAGAATAAACTAACTCTCCCGCACTTTTTAAATACCTCTCTATTATTTCTTCCTTTATTTTTTCATCTCTTAAACAATTTTTAATTCCAAGAATGAGTAGCTCATTTAAATTTTTAAAGTTCTTTGCTTTCATACCATAAAGAACAAATCCAAATCGATTACTATCGTTTACCATTACAATTGTCTTTCTTCGATTCACAGTAATCAAATGTACGCTCCAACAGAATAAATTTTCCTCTCCTACTTCATTTTGAAGTACAAGTCCCATCTCATCTTGCAGTTTCTTTGTACAACATATTTGCATTTTATCCCACCTTCCTCATCCTCACCATATATGTCTAAATTTATTAAACCATTTTATCCACAATATTATGATAAAATGATATACTTGTCAACAAATCAGATATATGTATACATTAAAAGGGAATTCATTATTGGATTCCCCTTTTGTTTTCAAAAATTATAGTAGATTACAACAGCAATTTACTAATTACTTATAAATCCTTATATATCAATGATCTAAGCTAATTACATATCTCATATTTAGTTGCAATATTACTATAATTAGAAATTTTTAGTAATTGTTTAAGAATTTTTTCGCAAAACTACAACAAAAGGTCCTATATGTTTACTGGAAGTGTAATGTAGACCTTATCCTTGTTATTTTAAAGGATTCTAACCTAGTAATAATGCTTTAACATGATAGATTAACCTCTCATTAATTAAAAATTTGATCTTCCAACAATGAATTAGGCGATGATTTGATGTCATCGCCTTACTAGAAAACATTTGAATATAAAGTATTATCTTTTCTTAGAATAATATTTTTGTTTTGGGCTTGTCGGTTTATCTGGCATTGTTAATTTCAATAATCCCCCTTTAATTAAAGGGTTTAAAATATTCTTTCTGAAATAGTCTCTATTAGCAAGAACCATGAAGCCTTGCATTTCACTTCTGCTTCTTGGTATCACACAAAATTCCAATAAATCTTTTACTTCTTCATCAGCTTGCATGGTAGCTTGCATGGTAGCTTGCATGGTAACTTGCGAAGTTAGCGGAATAATCGTCTTAAAAATATCTCCTTCAATAAAAATAGGCTCAGCGCCAGAGTATATCTTATTGTATTTATAAATATTTCTGACTCCTGATCCCAATTCATCCACCCATCCGATTTACCGAATATCATCCCTATCATCATAACGATCTAAATTTACTCTTCGTAAAATAGCATCAGTTCTATAATGAGGCAACGCTGCATGAATCAACTCTTCATTTCCAAAAATGAGAATACCTCCAAGAGTGATGCCCTCTTTACCACTTTGGGGATCTTTAAGAAATAGGCCTGCACTTTTTAAAAGTTCTAGGTCATTCATTGACTTCCATGGATGATTTGATCTTTCATTTTCAGCCATTTTTCTAACTTTTATTAAAAGTTCAGCCTTGAGTTCAGATATTTCCGCAAATGGGAAAATGCGATTTTCTGTATATGTGCCCTGCTTTCTCATATACATTTCTGAAACGAGATTTGTATTATGAGTGATGTCGATATCTCCATCTTCATTTCTATCATAAATTTTCCCATTACACCTATGAACCTGAGAACTCTCTGGCACAAAAATGTAAAGAACCACTTTCCCTTCAATCTCTATTTCCTCGACAGATAAATAAAAAGTTGGGCTAATTTTTTGAGGATTATTCATAGAAGTCACAAACTCCTTCTTAACCTTCTCTATTGCCTCTGGATTAATTCCTACAATACCACCTTTATCTTCAACACCAAGAAATAAGTGTCCTCCATTTTGATTTAGAAATGCGCATACCGATTCAAAAACATCTTTATTTAATTTATTTTTACTTTGCTTGAACTCAACAGTTATACTTTCTCCACCATTGAGAATTTCTTTTATTCTTTCAACTTTCATATATATCAACTTCCACTCTAAATTTTTTATTTAAACCCTGTAACTATATCATATATTATATATTATGTAATTTCAAACAAAGCATACAAATTTTTTATTCTAGACTAAACTGTACATTATAAATTTATAGGAATAATAAAATATCCCCTTCTAATCCTTTCACACTAGTTTCCACACCATTCGCCCTTATCCCACTCCCATCTACTATTTCTACCTTCACATCCCCAATAATATACTCCCTCACTTTATCTTTCTTACTAGTTGTAGCACCCTTGTCTTTATCTATTTTCTTTATTTTAACCGCTTTCTCTTTTGCTACCTTTTTTAATATTTTATATACCTGAAGTTCTAAGCTGCTTCCTACTTTTAGCTCATGAGTATTTTCTGCATTTTTCAAAAGGTACAAAGTTGTATATGTTACAAGTCTAGTTCCTGTTTGAATTGGGACTATATTATCAACTTCTTTTATAGATTCTAAGTTAATTCTTAAATATATATCATCCTCTGTACCAGCTCTTGCTTTAAGCTCAGTGCAATCTTTTCTCTTATATTCTAAGCATTTTTCTATCTTTCCATAATATCTTACTCCACCCTCACCTTTGAAGCTTTCTATTGATTGATAAAATGCTAAATACTCAACTGAGTCTCTAACCTCTTTTAATCTTGCTACTGGAATATGGTAAAATAAATTTTCTTTATACTCTTTTAAATGCTCTTTATTTTTCACATTAACAACCATTACATTAAGATGCTTAAACTTACCATAATCGTCATACTCATCTATAACTATCCTATCATTTCTTGCATCTAGTGGTGATTGCTCTATTATTTTCTTTAGCTGCTTTGTTATTAATTTTGTACTTCCCGGCAGCATAGGAAAAGCACCTATATTAACTTCTTCTATGCTCTTATAGAAGTCATGCTCTTTAAATTTTTCTTCATCTCCATAAGGAAACATAACATAGGCCCCAAAGGTATCATATTTGAATTGAACATCATTACTAAGCTTTGATACTATTGCATCCCTATATCTATGCATAACGTTTATATCATCCTCAACTGGACCTACAACGCCACTATCATCTACATTAATTCTGTACTTAGCATCAAATATATAAATTCTATTGTCCTCTTTATTATTTAAATTTCTAATATTAAGCACGGTATCTGGTCTTTGATTAGTTGTTGGCGACGAATATGACTTGTTATACCATAACTCTAACCTATTCTTTTTATTAGAATAAATCATCTTAGCCTGTGAGTCCTGGGATAACGTTAAATAGAACCCATTATCCTTATACTTTAATATTTCATATTCCTCTACCGTGTAACCTAAATCACTGAGAATATGATGTATTTTCATATAGCACCACATCTCATATAATAAATATAGTTTTTTAGGAGTCATTTGATAAAGTCCATCTCCTAAAGCAAGGCCCTTACTTAGCATAATATACTTTTTGTAAACTTCTCTATACCCTGGAGCCATTTGAAAAACTAAGCTCATAGTTTTTTTACCAGTAAGATTGCTAACATTACTAAATCCATTTTTCAGATGTTTATTTAATATAGATATCTTATTTTTTAAAAACTTATGTAATTCCACTTTATAATCAGTATTGTCACCATTGTTACTGGCTTTATTACTAATCATATTTATAACTATATTTTTAACAACAACATTTAGTCTTTTTATAATATTTGTTATCATATACTTAACAAATCTGTTCTCATATATATCTATAGTTGTTATCTTTCTTTTATCTACCAACATTGTTGCAATATAATTTTTATCTTTCCCTTTAATAAATCCATTTCGATTTTCTACAAGCACGCCTGAATGTTTTCTAAGATAAGCTATTGTATTACGAGAAGGTACTCTTGATTTTTCTACTCTTCTTATAGATTCTATAGTTTCTACGTTGTGCTTAGGATTTGCTATAATTCTTTTTATAGCTCCTTCTAAATCATCAAATATGCATCTCAAAATACTAATAAATTCTGCATTGGTTTGATGTTTAGTATCCACTAACCTAGTTTCTAAATAAGTTTTACCCATAAGGGCAAATGCTAAAGAATATATCTCGTCATTTACTTCATTCATAATATCCAGGTAATCCTTTTGATAATCAATTTTAGACGGAAAGACCTCTATATCTATAGATAATATATCTTTTCCATCTTTATTAATTATAAAATTGGATAAACCAATATCCGACGAAAAATCAATCATTCCAATGTAACAATTACTTATTTTCTGAAACACATTATTTAAATTACTGCCCATATGAATTACTTCATAATGGCTTTCATCTTTAACTTCTAAGATGAGCTGATATTTTCCATTCTCATAAAAACAAGGCTTAACATTAGGTCCATTAACTTCTGCTAATTCACCATTATCACAAATTACTTTCACTGTAACTTTGTCTTTATCTTTATATTCTAAGGCTACTGTAAGCGTTGCTGCAGTATTTATATTGATATTTAAATCTCTTACTTTCTTATTTATGCTTTCACCACTAAATGTTAATGAGAATTCATCAGCACAATCTATTTCTAAAAGCTTATCATTACGCCCAGAATGAAGTAAATCCATCTTCATAACCTCTTAACATCATAAGTATTTTTTTAGCACTCTTTTTGTACTTAATTTTGCCTGATTTTAGCTCTACTTCGCACTCTTTAATATACTCAATTGTTGCAGTAACTTCTTTACCGTTAGTATTGCAGTAATTAAATAATTTAATTAAGATTTCCTTAACAAGAAGCTCACTACCAGTTATAATTGGCAATATCTTTTGCATTATCTGAAAATCAAAGGCTTCATCTTCACTTAATAAATCATTGATCTTGTTTTCTAACATATAAAATACAATCTCATCTCTAACTCTGTATCCAAAATTCTTATTGCCTTGCTCTAGAATCTCATTTATATCTTTAACCTTACTATTAGTTTGCCTAACAAATGCATCATCAGTATTTAAAGCATCCTTAATATTTAAGAAGCTTGTCTTAAAAAAATTGTTATCAACATCAATACTTTCACATTCTTCATTATTAAAATCCAAAGCATCTAAGTCTACATCAGAAAACTCAATAGTATTGGCTCTATCTAATACCTTTCTGCTAAACGCAAATGTGGTATCATCCATATTAACAGTACCTACAATATAAATATTTTCAGGTATTCTTAAATTTGCATACTTATTTCCTTCTGGCAAATATTCCGCAGGAAATAATCTATCTGTTTTAATGTTATTATCAACATCAAATTCTCTGGATTCTATAATGCTTAAATATTCACTTAAGTAATACTCAACCCTAGCTAAATTCATTTCATCTAAACATATAAAATAAGGTTTATTAATATTCTCCTCTTTAGATGCTCTAAAAATAATTTCAGTTAACTTACCAGGAACAAATTCATCATTTATATTTTTATAACCAAATAATTCAGTACTATCATTCCAATCTGGCTTAACACTGATAATATTATATTGTCCATTGTCAGAGGTAGCCCCAACAGCATTCGCAAATAATTTAACTAGCTTAGATTTACCTGTTCCACTTATACCTGCAAGAATTATAAATGGTTTTGTTTTAAGGGAGAGGTAGAAGTTGGCTAGGTCATTATAGTGATATATGAAGCTTTTTGAAATAACATATCTTCTTATTTCATCTATTTTAAGTCTACTCTCATAATAATTCTTACTAATACCTAATCCATGACTTTCATTATTGTTTGTTGAAATTATATCTATTCTCTTAGATGTTGCTTTATATAGTTCCTCTATTTCATCTGTTGTATTTATAATCTCAGTTAAAACCTTATCTCCATTTGCCACTACATATTCTTTATTAAATTCCTTACCTATTTCAATAAGAAATGTCTTACCGCTACTATCACTACCATTTAGAACCAAATCTTTTTCGTCATTACTATTAAAATATTTTTCAAGCGTACTCTTGTTTCCTTCATTGCCATCACCACCATACCAAATTGTATATTTTGAGGTATCAATTGATTTACCATTTACCCAATTTTCAAGTCTAGCAACCCACATATTATGCTGTTTCAAAGAATTCTGCGACTTTTTCCCATAAGCGAAATGCCATGTAAGCTTTACCTCTATACTGCTTTTACGCGCAAAGACTGATATGCTTGATGCAGAGTCTAATCTATCTTCACTTTTAAACTGAGTCCAAAAGTAATCAAATATATTGCCACTATTTTGCCATTGTTGAGTAGATAAAATCTTTTTAACCTTGATTTTATTCATAATATGTTCTACTATGCTTTTCCATTCGTTGTCAAATGATGTTGCCTTTAATGTTATTAATTGACTATGTTTTTGTTCATTGTAATTGCTGTTATTTTTATTCGCGATTACTATATTTCCCCCATATTTATTAAGAAAATCAAATATTACTTTAAAATTATTCATTTTCAAATCCTCTCATATATCAATTTATTACTTGAATTGTTTTCTGCTAATTACTCTCCACTAAAAGCCTCTTGATTCGATGCATATAAATTTCTAATATTATCACTAAAGTTACTAAAATTCATAGTTAGCAAAGTCAATATATATTTTTTTATCCTAAATCCCTAACATATTAATTTTTATAAAATAACAACTTTATTTAAACAATTCTTTACAAGTCCTAAAATTCCTTCATAAAACATGTAGGAAAATAGAAGCACTAAATTTTATTGTTATTATTAACTCTGCTGATACCATCATATGTTACTTAATATAATCCAAATTAATTTTAGAATAAAAAAATAGCACTAACCCCAATTAGTGCTAAATACAAATATTTATTTTTTGAAGATTAACAAACTGACTAATAACATGTTTAAGATGAGTCTAAATAATTACAAATATTTATTAGTTATACTAAATATTTTAAATATATTTTACCAATAAAATGAAGATACTTCAACTCTAACATTAAATTAGTTAATAATTACTGCTATTAGCATTATCATACCACAATTCCTTCCTCATCAAGCTTTTCTCTAATTTTCATCATATTTTTAGCTTGCAATGAGGAGGGAATTTTAGGCGATAAACTATCAATTTGTGTACCTATTTTAAGCAATTCCATTTCTTTTATATTCAACATTTTCTTTTCTAAGCCTATTTTTAATAATCTACGCCAATAATCTGCTCCATAACGTAAAACTATAAGCTCCAATGCTAAGGCATTATCTAATTTTTGCTCTTTTTTTGCTTGTCTCTCTTCATTTTTAATTTCTTCCATTGGTACAAGGTCTGTAGAAAAACGTTCACTCAAACTGTACGGTATGCTCTTAAATTCATCCCACGTCTTTACATTTTTTGCGTATTCCCTTACAATTACTCCACTAGAATTTACTAAAAATTCATGTGCTATTTTGGATACTATCTCTACCTCATGTATAAACGAAGGATACAACACTTGTTTCTTCCATATAAGCATGAAATCTATATCAAATCCTTTTGCTATACTGCTAACTATCTTTGAAATTGTATACGGTACAATTTGAGCTTTATTTCCTCCCTTTGGATACCATGGCTGTTTATTTACCAATTTATCAACTGTCTTAAACATAATTGCGGCGCAAATTGCTCTTTTGAAATAGAATTCATTAAATTGCTCTTTAGATGCTGTATATTGTTTTTCAATATTTTCTGCAAAATATTTCATGTTTTTTGCAGAACCCATCGCCACAATGTGAGGCATGCCAGCCATAGTATTTAAATATTTTGCTAATTCTTCTTTTGTTAATTTCTGATCTTTAGGATATTTAGCCTTGAATTTTTCTCTTTCCGATTTAGTCAATTTCATTTGCTCTTGTTCCCATTTTCCACGAGAACGCTCATAATACCATACCGTAGGATATGGATTACCCTGAACAGGTGGAGCCATATACTTCCTCGACATTTTTTCCATTAAAATATGGAACGGACTATTGGAGAAGAAATCAGCATCCTTAACTGGATTCTGACAATTAGCACATTTGGAAATCTTCTCAACCATCGTATTATAAATTTCTCCTCTTTCCTCTTCACTACCAGTTGTTTTAATTACCGTCAACTTCATTGGAACAAAAATATCTGATAATTCAGCATTATCTTTTTTAATTATTGCACTAGCTAAAGATGCAGTAGTTTGACCACCATTAATGATTTGCAAATCCCTCATACAAGTAATTTCGAGGCCATTTTCACTTTGTGTGAATTCAACATGCTCTGCTGTTACGGCAATTCCATTATTATATGTAAAAAATTTGTTAGGTTCTTTAATAATTGTATTTCTAATCCCCTTATTTACGTTTCCCTTTACACTCAAAAATGCTCTCACATTTCCTTCAAGAAGTCTACTACCATAAGTCAAATATATATCAGCAAGAAACTTACCTGGTATTATTGCCAAATAAGCATCGTAATCTAATCCATCATTCATTTTCGCTTTTAGACATGGAATACCACTAATACCAAATTGATTTACGTCGATAACTATCGGTTCATTGTTAAGTGACTGCATTATTTCAAAATAACGCTCTATAGTCCAAACATTTAATTCAACGTGTCTCTCCAATAAATCCTCTTTTTTAAGCGACTTAACTGTTTGACTAAGTTTTGCATTTGAAATAATATAGAATTTGAATTTTAAAATACTACTTTTTGAAATATCTCCTCCAATTTTAATTCTTATTTCCTTAGCCACATCAAGTGTTGGGTCTGAATCATCACAAAACTCACTTAGCTTACCTTTATATACCTCTTCAATAAACGTAACCATTCTTTTGTATAATAAATCAATCCGCGTCATTGTCAGCATCTCTAGATCAAATGCATCTTTAAAATCACTAATAATCAGTACAATTGATCCATCAGCTTCATCAAACGCATACGCATGAAATTGCATCATTCTATTTCTTCGGCCTTTTTTTCCAAAGTAGAACTTAACTGGATCATTAACTTCGCCCAATGACTCCAATATTTCTAATGACCTAGCTATGAATTCATCATCTGTATCAGTACAATTAATTGCTGCATCAGCTCGTAATCCCTCAATAAACTCTTTACGATATTCATTTACGTCCATACATACCCCTCTTTATCTATTTAATCAGATATTCCATAATATTAACTAATGATAATTCATACTGAGCCTTTACAATTGCTGAAATTAAATTGCGTCTATCAAGTTTCGGAAAATCTTTATCAACTAAAAACCTTCTACAATCGCTAACTTCATAAACATAATCATCATAATGATCATTATATGAAAATCCTTGAAGGGATACTTTAGTAAGAAAATCCCCTTTATCATCCTCATTCTCAAGTGATTCATATATCTCTGAAACAAGTTTATTTAATTTAATTCCATTAAAAACCGGGCTCATTTTTTCCAGGCTATATACAACAAGCTCACCTATCTTATCACTTTCAAGCTGTTCAATAGATGAAATCTTAACTGTTTGACCTCCTCTTTGCATAGTCTTAACCTCATACCATGTATTATCATTTGAAAAATCCTTATGTGTCAGTTCCTGTCCACTCCAACTTAACAATGCTTTGTGTTTCCCATATAGTTCAAACAGTTCCTCCTTCATAAATAAAATTTCTCCGATTAATCCCATGATTTCTGGCTCAGTTAAAAATTCGCTCTTTTGCTTCAAAAACATTTTTTTCCATAATAAAAATCTATTAATGATATTGGTATAACCCAAGTCAGGTTCATCAATATTTCTTGATGTTTCCATTAAATCTTCACAAAATCTATAAAATAATCCACTAACCTCGTTGTCTACCAGCGAGAAAACTATTGTATTAAAATCATCATTTTTATATTGACTCACTATAATTGAATTCGTCCCAATAATACTTTTGGGTGAAAATTTTGCTCTAAGTTTAATTGATTTTCTTCCCTGATCATCAATTCCAATATACCAATCCAAAGTATGTTCAGTATCAGCCTTTATGAAATATCCATATGATTTTAATTCATTGAATCTCTCTCGTATATTAAACATTTCTCTATTCCTCCTCGTTTTCAGAAAGCATATCTTCAATTTCCTGCTTTGAGTAAATTGGATTAGTTTTATACTTATGCACTTCAGCATTACTATCAGAGCAATTTGGTATGCCCATACCTAATCCAACCCATGATTCTGTTGAATCAATAACTTTCGTAGTTGCTGGACTAACTTCACCATCTTCTCTAAATTTGATCAAATAAACAAGTAAAAGAGGATTCCTATCTTTAACATACTTAAACCAGGTATTTATAGGATAAGAGCGGCCTTTTTCGAATTCAACTTTTTTATCTTCTAAGTATTGTTTTTTATGGTGTTCTTCTGCACATTTAATTTTTTCTTTATCATCCAAACACTGTTTGCCATCAGCAGTACCAGCAAGTTTTCCTCGACTTCCAATATTTATTTTCTCTTGATATTCATCTACCGAACAAGAACGTTTTACCGGATATATATCAGCACCCTCAAAATTTTCGATTAACGGTTGATCTTTCTCTCCATCTAAAAATACAATATCCCAAAAATTTAGCCGTGGTATTTCACAGTCGTTCAAAAATTTATAAATTTGTTTTGTATCAAAACGCCTATTATATTTCGAAGACTTAAATTGGCTCAAAAGACTAATAACTATGTCTTTAGGAACACATTTTAATGCATAATGTTTTCCTTGATCTTTTAATCTCTCAAATTTAATATTATTATTTTTCGCTTTTTTCACCATCAAATGAACTAACTGTAAATTTTTCGAATTTACTGCTATATCATTTATTAAATAAGGTGTCTCAAAAACATCACCAAAATAGCTTGTATATTCAGTCTTGTCAGCTGCTATTCGCATTTTATTTGCAGCTGTTATGCGTAATTCAGTACTGTCATTCCGTACTCTGATACCAAATTCATGTGGGGTTCGCTTACAATCTCTCATCTTAGCCAAATCCTCTTTTAATAACTCAGTAGCTTCTGATATTTCAGTATACCAATCAGCTGATTTTTTACTTGTCCAAATTCTAAATATATCTTCATAATTTTTACGATAACCAAACCATCTTCCCATCTGCATAAGTACGTCATAGGTTGATGTGTTTCTGTAAAAATAGCTTATAATTAAACCTTCAAGCGTTAAACCTCTAGATAAGGATAGACCACCAATAGCAATTATTCTTATATCTGGATTATTTTCATAGTCCAACTTATCTGACCCTTTAGAACTATTAATAACCTTTATTTGTATATTTTCTACAGAATAAAAGAGCGTATCTACAATTTGATCCCATGTAAATTCTAACCCTTCATAATTTTTTTTCCATTGAGTATATATAGCATTTAAAATTGGGATTTTTTTATTTTTTCCCAAATCATGGGTTAAATCAAATTTTATTTTGCTATACGCTTCTTCATAAATTTGTTCAACGTTTTCTTTCACATATTGCTGAACATCAATAAATCTAGAAATATTTATCATCATTGTTCTAGGCTTATCTATATCGTGTTTTAAATCTCTAATAGCATTTGCCAAAAGAAAAGTATATATTGAATCAGTTAGACTTTTAGGTAATGTTCCCTTCCAATTTTTTTTATGCTTATAATAAAATAAATCCTCAACCCTATCTTTGTAAAAGCTATTTTGATTCCCTATATAGTTTGGTGAGGTAGACAACTCCTTTGCAAATGGTGTAGCTGTAGATTCTACGTAGGTAGCTGCAAATCCTACATAAGTAGCCTGCCAAAATACATCTACTAACTGGTGAATTAATTTGTTGATTTTAGTTGGATTTTCTTCTTGTTTAATTTCGATTACTCGTAAATCCGAATTATTTTCATTATCCAAATTATCTGACCCTTTAGAACTATTAATTACTTTTATTTGTATGTTTTTTATAGATGTTACGAGCGTATCTATAATTTGATCCCATGTAAATTCTAGACCCTCATAATTCTTTTTCCATTGAGTATATATTGCATTCAAAATTGGGATTTTCTTATTTTTTTCCAAATCATGTGATAAATCAAATTTTATTTTGTTATATGCTTCTTCATAAATTTGTTCAACACTCTCTTTCATATATTGTTGAACATCATTAATATGTGAAATATTTATCATCATTGTTCTAGGCTTATCTAAATCATGTCTTAAATCTCTAATAGCATTTGCCAAAAGGAAAATATATATCGAATCATTTAGATTTTTAGGTAATGTTCCATTCCATTTTCTTTTAGTATTTTTATAACAAAATAAATCATTATCAACATTAGAACCAGCATCTTCGATATACTTTAAAGCTTTTCTGTATTTCCCATCTTCATAAAATATCTTTTGAGCCCCTATATAGGTTGATGGAGTAGGCAAACTATATATAAAATCATTAGGAAATAAATTGTCATTTAACATGTCTTCTGTAGTTTCTGGATTAATAAAGACATTTGCAAAAGGTGTTGCAGTAAATCCTACGTATGAAGCTTGCCAAAATACATCTACTAACTTACGAATTAATTCATTAATTTTAGTTGGATTTTCTTCTGGTTTGTTTGTATTAATTGATGCATTATCTGCCTCATCATCAATTAGGAGCATTGGGTAATGAATTTTCTTAGTTATCGAATCAGCATTAAGTTTATATAACCACTGATATAATCTTTCAAGTACAGTTGTATTTTTCTTTATTACGCACACAACAACCTTATTACTTTCTAACGAAGTTGTTATTTTGTTCATATTTCCAACAAAATCATACTCTCTTGATGTCATCGCAGTAACCGAAAGTGGTCTTCCATCTTTACCAACCCCTACTCGAGATGTTTGAGCTCCATCTTTACAGCGTGAAATATCAAATCCAACAAATCCCTCTTCCACACGCTTTTGTGTTTGATTTCTCAATGTTTCAATTGTTCCAGTCAACAAAATAATAACCTTATATCCAGCATCAGCCGCTTTACATACCATACCAATATATGTAGAAGTCTTCCCAGATTGAACATCACCAATAATAAGCCCTCTACGAAGAAATTCAGCATGACTTTTCGGATCGCCAAGGTAATTCATCAACTCGATCAATGTAGTTTGATCTAATTTATTTACAATATTAAGTCCTAAATGTTGCTCTTCTAATAAATATTCCCTATATCTTTTCCAAAAGAATGGCTCTAATGCGCCGTCTTTTTTCAATCTTTCCGAATACCAATCATAGTGATTATAATCATCTGTAATACTTATTCCATTTGTATGTTTCGTTTGGCACAAATACTCAGCTTCCGATTTCACCTTTTTAGCTTCAACTTCATTAAATTTATAATTAGACATTCCAATAACCAAAGCGATAATAGTCTGAAGCTTTTGCTCATCAACATCTTCAGAACTTCTATATATATTATACATATGTTCAATTGCCTCAACACATTTCATAATTTCGAAATTGTTAATTTCCATTCTTATACTCCCCCTGAAGTTTTTCTTTTAATTGAATGTATTTACAAAACGGTTCTGAAATAAATATTTTTTCAATAAAGCTATCATAATCCATAATTCCCATTTTATCATTCATTTCAATTAAAAATCGTGCTTTATTATATACATCTTTTAAACGATCAGTCCCAATCTCATCGGATATCTTGTTACCAGACATATCTATATAAATTTGTTGATATGGCAAGGTATTTTCTAATTCTTCAAGAATCATTTCAAATCTGCTTAATACATTATCATCAATATCTTTATTTTTTAAGAAGTCAAAAATTCTCGATTTTCTGTTTATTTTACAAATATATTTTCCGTTTCTCGCTTCTATTCTATCCCAAACATAATCCAAGTGATCATTTACATTCTGTATCCTTCCACGATAAACCTGCGACTTAATAGCAATATCCATAGCTTCATCAACAGCTCTCTTAAGTTGAGCCCTAACTTTTCTGGGAATAGTAGCATTCTGTTTTTTTATGTCTATTCCCCATATATCATCTAAAGTGTTAGGAATATCAACTTTTATACGAGCATTCTTTGTTAGTTCATTTCTTGGCAATCCAAACCATGTGCCCCATACTATCAGTCTTTCATTTCTATATATATAATACCCTTGCTTTGTTCTATAGTTTTCTACTCCACCAATTCTTTTAAAATCATCTTTAGCCATATCCTTCTGAAATGGAAGAACATATGGACTTACAGTTATATATCTTTCTACCCCATTCGAGTCTTCAATTGGAATTTGTATTTCCTTTCTATGGTTAGTTTTTTTGTGTTTTTCCAAAAATGGATCTAATCCTTCAATTGTAAAATTATTGATTTTAATTGTTACTCGTTTTTCCTTATCTGAGTTTATGAATCTATGAAAAATTAGTGCTAAATACTCAGCTGTTCTATCTTTGTACCTGTCCAATGTAGTAAAGACATTCCCTGTGGATTTTTCTATAACATCAAAATTTTGCCAAAGAACCACAGTGCCACTTTCCAATTCGTCTAGACGATTAATTTCTCTTATATTACGAATTTCTTCTGAATTTAATTCTTTAATGATCCAGTCCTTTTTAAGTTTTACAAAATCTATGTCCCAAACATATGCAGAAAGACTACCTTTGCATTTACTTGCGACAGTCAAGTTCTTGCATTGAGATAACGAAGCTGCTTTTAGACCTAAACCGAATCGCCCAAGATCATATTCGGTCCTATTCCCTTCATTTACATTGCATCCGTACTTCATCGCATCATACAATTGTGAATTTGACATCCCTTGACCATCATCACAAATTGCTATATAACAATCCTGCGGCTCAGTAGGAAAAACAAGTTGTATATTTCGTGACTGAGCACTCAAGCTATTATCCAAAACATCTGCAATAGCAGCTTCAAATGTATACCCCATTGCTCTCATTGATTCCATTAAAATACTTGCTTCAGGTGGATTCTTTTTGTAAGTTGCCATAGTCCAAACCTTCTCTCTAAATAATATTCATGGATTAACGTTAAGTTCTCACAATAAACGTATATTATAATAAATAATCGTGGACCACCTTTTTTCAATTGAATTAAAAAGTAAAATATCTTCATCATCTATTGTTTTTACATGATATATTTATATTTAGCCACCTAGCTTTTAGTAATACCTGAGTTTTCAATATATCTCAAATTAATATTAAAAGTTACTATAATACCCCCTAATATAAAGCATATATGTTATCCCCTCATTATATATTTTTCTAGTGCAATTGGAGCAATTTCAATTAGTACACAACATCCTATTTATAATGATGTGTGTACTTAATTGAAATTAGATCAATAATCGCTAATACAAAATAACTAATTACATTATTTTTTGAATTTATTATATACTCTACAATTAACTATCATATATATAACTTACAAAATATAATATTATTTACTATATTACCACTATTCTACAAATAAGCTCAATATCCTTCAAAATAAAAAAGTTTCTATACTATTAAATTACAATAAAACTAAACGCTCTAATCTCTTTTAAAGAATTTAGAGCGTTTAAAATTAATAATATTACTAGTTGTATAAATTGTTTACTAAATTTTTAATTTTATATATTATATAGTAATTATTTATATTTATTTGTTTATTTATACCAATGTCCACCTTATATCCACAGTTCAAGTAGACTAATATTTATTACAACTATTAGGCTTCATAGTCTCACATATTATAAGAATTTTCTAGATACATTATAATTCAAGAAAGTTTCTAATTACATATGCTATAGTTCTAGATACAAGAGGTGGAACGCTATTACCAACCTGCATATAGGTTTTTGTAAATGGGCCACTGAAATAATAATTATCTGGATATGACTGAATCCTCGCTGCCTCACGTACAGTTAATCCCCTTGCCTCGCGAGGGTGAATATACATATTACAATCATACTTCATGTGAGCAGTTATTGTTTTACATGGTTTATTACCTCGTAACCTATAATACTTATCTTTAAAAATATCATTTCTATTTGCATACGGCATTATATCAGCTATTTTGGGATCATCTGATCTATCTCCTGGATTCAATTTTGTGAATATCTCTATGTCTCTAGGATTGTTATATCTTGCCTTGTGATTAAAAACAAACTTTGAGTTCTTTCCCATATTTATTAAATTAATATAGTCATTAGTTGTATCATTCAATTTTATATCTACTCTGCTTCCGGCAGTTTTTGAGTCTTTATTTGTTGCATTTTTCTCAGTACTTGCACTTAGCACTTTCATACTATAAAGTGCATCATTAAGTGTAGTTTTTGATCTATCTCCAGCTACTTTAATAATTTGTTCAATAATATCATTAACATTTGCACACGTTCTTGTTCCAATAAAAAATACTCTTTTTCTATTTTGTGGTACTCCGAAATTTATAGCATTAATGCGCATAGGAACGACTGTATATGCTGTTTCAAGTGACGCAAAATCTTCAATAATTTCATCTTTGATTTTTAACATTCCCTCAACATTTTCCATTACAAAAAATTTTGGTTTTACCTTTTCTATAGTGTCAACAAAATACTTATAAAGTTTATTTCTCGGATCATTAATTAATTTTTGTCTATTAGCCATACTAAATCCTTGGCATGGTGGACCTCCTATTACAACATCAACATCAAAACCTTCCATTGCTAAATCAAGTTCTTCACTAACGTGTTCAATATCTCTGCAGAGTATTCTAGACTCATTAACACTAGGATGATTAATTTTATATGTTTCAATGCAACATTCTTGATTGTCCACCGCAAAAACAGTTTTAAATTCATTTTGTGAAAATCCAAGTGAAAACCCACCAGCTCCACAAAATAAATCAATCATAGTTAAATCATTATTTTTAATTTTTTTCACGGCATTTTTTCTATAATATTTGCAAAAAATATTAATTATACAAACACTACACTTTGGTTCTTGTAAACAAACACTCGTCAAATGAAATAGTATAACCTTTTCCGCAATAGTATCCTCTGGTGGCAATTGATATTCATATCCTATTCGTACTGCAAATTTATTTATACTCTCTACTCCTAGTAACTTATCAATGTTATAACTTTGCTCCGCATACTGTAACTTTAATATTTTTTCAATTTCATACTGATATTTATTCATCTCTAATACACAGCTTTATTTTTTCTGCAACTGCACGTGCCACATTAACAGTTACTGCATTTCCAAATTGCTTGTATGCTTGGAAATCTGAAGAAACTATATTATAGTCTTCATCAAAGCCTTGTAATCTAGCACATTCTCTAGGTGTTAATCTACGTAGTCCTAGTTCTGTAGTCACATAATTATCTTGACCAGCACGATGCATTTTTCCCATAGTTGCACATAATGGTCTTGCTATTTCTAAGTCAACTTCGGGTTTAGAAACATATCCACCGCTCCCATGAGATAGTATTGTGATCTTAATTTTTTCACTCAAATAATACTTTCTATCTACATTTTTTTGAAGAACATCTTTTAATTTTATATTAGTTGGAATTTCCTCAGGAAATTTAAATTCAATATCTTTATTTTTAAAACATACAATAAACAGCCTATTTCGAGTCTGGGGAACACCAAATCCACTGCTGTTTAATTTACTCGTAAAAACATTATATCCCCTTTTAGATAATTCATTTTTAATAATCTTATAGGTTTCACCTTTTTTATGCGTCAGAAGTCTTCCAACATTTTCAAGTACAACAATTTTAGGTGTATGAAAATCTATTATTTCACAAATTCTAAAAAATAATGAACCTCTATGATCTTCAAAACCTCTCTCTTTTCCCATAATACTGAATGGCTGACAGGGAAATCCAGCGATTAAAATGTCATGCTTTGGTATTTTGTCTATTTCAACATTATTAATATCATCTTGAACAATATAATCACCAATATTTGCTTTATATGTTTCTACAGCATATTTATCCATATCATTTGCCCATATAACATTAAACCCTGCTTGTATAAATCCCAAATCCAATCCGCCACATCCGCTACATAACGAGCATACTCTATTTTCCAAAGCTATCCCCGCCTTCTCTTTTAATATATTCGGATATCAATTCACATATTGTAACCGATGAATTAGAACCCTTTTCCTTAACAAGTCGTTGAAATTCAGATTTCATTTTAGGTTCAAGCTTAACTTCTATTTTAGCTGTTTTTACTTCACCAGCTGGTCGCCCCACTTTTGCCATAACTATGTCACTCCAATTATGTTTTATTATTTTAATTATATACATCATAATATTAACACTTTTAAATCATGATGTATATTAAAAATAATAACAATACAATTTATTGTTAAAACTAATGTTAGACTCAAAATAAGCTACATTTCCTCTTAAATAACTTTCTATCTCAAATAAATCAGATAATCCACTCTCTTTCCCAGATATATTTGTAGACTCTATTATTGACGACTTATTCTATTTATCTACATTATTCTTAGCTAATATTTTTGAAATAAATGGCATTAATTCACTTATATTATCATGATTGTTTTTATCCTTTGCACTAATTGGCACTTACTTTCTGCACTTATTGTTTACTTTAATACAATAAAATAGGCTATCACCATGAAGTAGATAACCTTTTAATATATATTAATATTTAATTTCATTAATTAATTTTTCTATATATTTATTTCTAATTAACCTTTCTTTTTTATTATTTACACCTTCTTTAGCTGCCAAAGAATATTCTTGTGGAACATTTAACTCAAAAGTTACTAACGCTTTTTTAATTTCTTTTTCATTTATTAAAATAATACTATCATAATTATTATAAAATGCTATCATAAGTGAGAAAAGATTAGCTTTATTTAACCAATAAGAATCTTTTCTCAATCTTAATTTTAATATTTTTGAAGCTATAGTTTCTAATTTATCTACGATTTCATCTTTTAACTCAAATTTATTAGCATATTGTTCTAATATACTTTTATCTATATTTCTATTGAAAAATCCTGTTAAAATAATTCCTAGAATGTTCAGCATAAAATTCAAATGAACTTGTCTGGATATTTCATATGGACTAAATATACCGGATTCAATTATAAGTTTGTTTATATTTTGAATTTTTTTACCATTAGCCCATACAATAAATTCTTTTGGTATATTGGGATCTATTTTTAGATCAAAATCTAAATCACTTTCTAGTAACTTCTTATTATTCTTTATTACATCTATTTCCTTAGGTAATAATTTAGCAACCAACATAAATTCTGAAGGAGCAAATTCTGAAGATATTTTTTCAATAGCAAATTCGTATCGCTCATAAAATCCCCGTCGAGTAGACTCAGTGAATTACTCCACCAAGCCCCTCTCAGAACCGGACGTGCCCAATTAAGGTATCCGGCTCCTCATATTATCATTTACAGAATATAACTTATTGTAGATTTAAGTTC